>Ga0206130_10000020_pt1 | contig 272089 bp, 226 predicted proteins | sample Helgoland_Spring_9_FD_148637 | JGI IMG/M metagenome (GOLD analysis project Ga0206130, IMG submission 148637) | Pelagic subsurface seawater microbial communities from Kabeltonne, Helgoland, North Sea - Helgoland_Spring_Bloom_20160512_1 | ecosystem: Environmental > Aquatic > Marine > Epipelagic...
GATGGTACTGCATTTGTGGGAGAGTAGGTCGCCACCTTTTTTTTTCTTATACAGAAATCAAATAGCGAATATCCAAGTGGGTATTCGCTATTTTTTTTGGCATACAGTGAAAATCTGTATATTGAGATATGAAAAAAGGAATGTTCAGAGATATATTGTTTCTTGATGTAGAAACAGCATCAGGAGTTCGGCATTATTCTGATCTACCCGAAAGGTTGAAATTATTATGGAACAAGAAGGCACAAACGATCACCAAAGATCTATCTCTAAATAGGGAAGAATGCATTCAGGTTTATGATGAAAAGGCTGCAATCTATGCGGAGTTCAATAAAATTATATGTATATCAGTTGGATATCTTGCCTACGATGAGGATGAGATAGTCTTAAAAGTCAAGTCTTACTTTGGTGATAATGAGAAAGAGATATTGAAGGAATTCAGTAGCTTGCTTAATGTGCATTATAATAACTTAAAAAAATACTATTTATGTGGTCATAACATAAAGGAGTTCGATTGTCCCGTCATATGTAGAAGAATGCTGATTCATGATCTAGAGCTGCCCAAATTACTTAATTTGAGTAGAAAGAAATCGTGGCAAGTGCGACATTTAATTGATACTTTGGAGATGTGGAAATTTGGTGATTATAAGAGTTATATATCATTGGACCTACTATCTGCAGTATTAAACATATCGTCACCTAAGACAAATTTGGTGGGGTCTTTGGTGTCTAAAGTCTACTGGGAAGAAAATGATATTGAGAGAATTAAATTGTATTGTGAACAGGATGTGGTTACAACTGTCTCAGTGTTCCTGAGATTAGTTCAAGAAAGGAAATTCGATTATGTTAATTTCGTATCGAAATAAAATATATTATACTTTCGTCGGAATTCTAGATTTCAGAGATTTATTATAGTAATTAAACGATAAAGTATGTTTCGGTATATATATGATACAGCTTTAGCTGTTTATATATGTTCGTGATTATTATCTTTGTTTCTAATATTTAGAGTAGATAAAAGCAATACAATGTCAATGGATCTTACAACATTAAAGAGCAGGGTGAATGATTATCACGAGATACTTGGCAATATCAAGAGTTTTCGTCAGGATTGGAAAAGAACTCTTCGATCAATGATTATAAAAACGTTAGAGGAAGTAATTAAAGAGACTAAACTTTCTGCAGATATTGTAATAAAAGACCAAGTGGAGAATTTAGAAGCTATAGTACTAGATTTAGGACGGGCTCATAGTGGAATGCAAGAAAAAGTTGAAGATACGGATATCAAAAAGACAATAATTAAGAATCAAGGAGCGCTAGTTTATCAGCAACTATTTAATGGAAAAGTAATGGTAATGATTGTCTATCCATATATTGATGGCTATGGTGAACCAAGACCCCCAAAAAACTTGGAAATCCTACGACCACATGAATTGGGGCAAGAGTATATAATTCGTCACACGGAGGAATTTTTAAACGAAGTTACTCAATGGGAAGATTATGATGATGATTTGCCAGAAAAGAGTGTGATAGGTTTTAATAAGCCTATAGATTCTCAGCAAGAAACCTTAGAGAACTAAACCGTATTATGGCATTATCTTTATTCAAAGCGTTACACATAATTGGATTTGTAGCATGGTTCGCGGGCCTATTCTATCTAGTGAGGATGTTTGTATATTATCGAGAGGCTGAGGAAAAATCTGAAATTGAACGTAGTGTTTTGCAGCCTCAGTTTTACCTAATGCAGCAAAGAGTCTATAAGATAATATGTAATCCAGCAATGATGATTACTTGGATCTGCGGATTAGGAATGATATATATCTATGGACTTGATTGGTTCAAAGAGAATACTTGGTTACATGTAAAATTGACTTTGGTGTTGTTAATGACAGGATATCATCTTTATTGTAAAAAATATATTTCGTACCTCAAGAATGGAACAGCTAATCTAAATCCTTTTCAACTTAGATTAATGAATGAAATTCCTACATTATTTTTATTTGCAATTGTAATTTTCGCAGTTTTTAAAAACGGAGCTAATTCACTAATTGTTCTTAGTTCAACTATAGGATTTGGTTTCATACTTTTTGTTTTTACCAAGCTGTATAAGAAAATGAGAGAGTCTAATCAGAAATGATATTTCAGAGTGATGAAGTAAAACTTACGAAAAAGGTAAATTTCGTATTCTACGGTTTTATTTTATTAAAGGAGATACTATTAGACCCAGCATTTTTTTATTCATAAAAAATACAATTTTCAGAGCAACAAAAAATTATTTTATCAAAATTAGTAAGATAAAAATTACTTGTCAATTTGGTTAATAGAAATTAATGGAATTTCATAACTTATTAATTCAACGTTGTATTAAATGCGTCTAATACCCATTTAATTTTTGGATGATCATTTGGAGAGACGAAGGTGGGTGAGGTAAGAGTGAAAAATGCACAGAAAGTATCTAGTATAATCCGCTAAAATTTTGAAGGAATAAGTAAAGTTCCTACTAGAGTCTTATATTCTTTCTTTGATGAAGATGTTAATTGTGCTACTAATGTGATTATAGATTTTGAAGAGAAGAGTGTTTTCACCAAAAAGTTTATTTAATATTATAGCAAAGAGGAAGCATGCAAAAGAAATAGAGACAGAGCTGAATCAATTCGAGGCAATCGCAATATAGAGTCGAGTATACAGGATTTATGATGTTTATAAAATTGTAAAAGTTATAACAAAGGAATGGAATTTCGTGCTAGAAGAGATGAAATTACTGCGATAGCTATACAACAGTTTTATGTATAAAATTTAGGAGTTATATTTCAAATTGTTCAGGATTCTAGTTTGCAAATGGATAGTATTCTGAGTAGGTTGTTTTGTTCAAAAAAGTGATTCCATGACAATGGGCGTAGCGGCAGTAATACCAGTAATTATAGAGGTGAATTTTCTTGTTTTAGAATTATGGCATATTGAGGCTCGAAAGACTGTGACAAGACAATAAAAGATCATAACGCCTCAAAGACTTATATGGATGATTACTCTTATGTAACTGATCCAGGGGTTGAAAAAGGTCCAAAGAAATGGCTTACTAAGATTATATACTATATCAACGAAAAGTAATGAGATTGAAAGCCCACTTAGCTCTTCTCTCCGTAGCTCTAATTTACGGAGCTAATTATACAATAGCAAAAAACGTATTAGATCAGGATTACCTAAAGCCAAATGGTTTTATTTTATTGAGGGTAATTAGTGGTTTTGTTCTATTTACTATTTTACACGCACTATTCATAAAAGAGAAGGTAGACAGAAAAGATCTGGGACTCTTGGCTATTTGCGGTCTCTTTGGAATAGCTATTAACCAATTGTTTTTCTTTAAAGGCTTAGATGCGACCTCTCCTGTGCATGCTTCTCTGATAATGGTAGTAACTCCAATCATTGTGCTGATTTTATCTTCTATATACCAAACAGAAAGAATACGATGGTGGAAAGTATTAGGAATAATAGTGGGTATGATTGGTGCAATGCTGTTAATAACGAAGGGCAGTTCGGGTAATAATAGTATGTCTAGTTCATTAGGTGATTTATATATACTTATTAATGCAACTAGCTACGCCTTGTATCTAGTTTTTGTAAAAAACTTAATGAAGAAGTACCACCCATTTACAGTAATGAAATGGATATTTAGTTTTGGATTGATTGTCGTGATTCCATTTGGCATTGGAGATTTATCGGGAGTCGTCTGGAGGAGTTTTCCGATAGATATTTGGGTGGCTATAATTTACGTTCTAATATTTACAACCTTTTTTGCTTACCTACTAAATGCATATGCCCTATCGACGGTTAATCCCACAACTGCTAGTGCTTATATCTATATGCAACCTCTTATTGCCAGTACAATTGCAATACTCTGGTATAATGATTCATTATCAAGTGTAAAGGTCCTGAGTGCCGCATTAATATTTATTGGTGTATACATGATTTCATTGCAGAAGAGAAAGAGAAACGTCTAATCAGATATAAATAATCCAATAATAATTTGGCTAGAAATAGCTGAATGAGACTTTCAAAAAACAATAGTAAAAGTATATGCTCATAACTGTAATAAAAGTAGGAAATCACTATCTTTGCACCGATTTTCGGATCTCATTAATAGTTAAGAAATAAATTGTATAAAAGATATGGCGAACATTGGCAAAATCAAACAGATAATCGGACCTGTAGTTGACGTAAGTTTCTCAGCAGAGGGATCGACGTTACCACAGATTCTTAATGCATTGAGCATTAAAAGAGCAGATGGAACGGAACTAGTATTCGAAGTACAACAGCACCTTGGTGAAGATAGTGTAAGAGCTATAGCCATGGAATCTACAGAAGGTCTTACTAGAGGAACGGAGGTTATTGACCTTGGAACTCCTATTTCGATGCCTACTGGTGAGCAAATCAAAGGTAGATTATTTAATGTAGTAGGAGAGCCTATAGACGGAATCGGACCTGTAGACATGTCTGTTAATACGTCAGCAATACACAGAAAACCACCTAGATTCGAAGATCTATCTACCGAGTCAGAAGTTCTTTATACAGGAATAAAGGTAATTGATCTTATTGAACCTTATGTTAAGGGTGGTAAAATCGGTCTTTTCGGAGGAGCCGGTGTAGGTAAAACTGTGTTAATTCAGGAGCTTATTAATAATATCGCAAAAGGATATGATGGTATATCAGTATTTGCGGGTGTAGGTGAGAGAACAAGAGAGGGTAATGATTTACTAAGAGAGATGTTAGAATCTGGTATCATTAACTATGGAGAGGATTTTTTGCACTCTATGGAAGAAGGTGGATGGGATCTATCAAAAGTAGATAAGTCTAAACTAAAAGAATCAAAAGCGACATTCGTATTTGGCCAAATGAATGAGCCTCCTGGGGCAAGAGCAAGAGTTGCTCTATCTGGTCTTACGTTAGCAGAGTATTATAGAGATGGTGATCTTACAGATCCTAATGGTGGTAAGGATATATTATTCTTTATAGATAATATTTTCAGATTTACACAAGCTGGATCTGAAGTATCTGCCCTATTAGGAAGAATGCCATCAGCCGTAGGTTACCAGCCTACATTGGCTTCAGAAATGGGTCTTATGCAAGAACGTATAACATCTACTAAGAGAGGGTCTATTACATCTGTTCAAGCGGTATATGTACCTGCGGATGATTTAACAGATCCAGCACCTGCAACTACTTTCGCTCACCTTGATGCAACTACTGTACTTTCAAGAAAAATTGCTTCTCTAGGTATTTACCCGGCGGTGGATCCTTTAGATAGTACTTCTAGAATTCTTGATCCAGCGATCATAGGTGAGGAGCATTACAATACAGCGGAGAAAGTAAAGCAGATTTTACAGAGATATAATGAGCTTCAAGATATTATCGCAATTCTTGGTATGGAAGAACTTTCAGAAGAAGATAAGAGTGTAGTTTATAGAGCGAGAAAAGTACAAAGATTTTTATCTCAGCCATTTCACGTAGCAGAACAGTTTACAGGTCTTCCTGGAGTACTAGTGCCTATCGAGGAAACTATCAGAGGATTCAATATGATCATGGATGGTGAGATGGATGAATATCCTGAAGCGGCATTTAACTTAAAAGGTAATATCGAAGAAGTTATCGAAGCGGGTAAGAAGATGTTAGCTCAAGGGTAATATTGAATATTTTTGAAATAAGTAAATAGATATGAACTTAGTAGTACTTACACCGTCAAGACAGATATTCGAAGGAGAAATTACATCAGTAAAAGTACCTGGAATCTCTGGACAATTTGAAATACTTAAAGGACATGCTCCTATAGTGTCGGCATTAGAGGAAGGCGTAATCACAGTAAGAGATGCTGGTGGTTCTTCACAGACATACGGAATCACTAAAGGATTTGTTGAAGTTTTGGGAAAGGAAGTAGCTTTATTAGTGCAGGAAGTTGAAGTATAATTTTATATATATAAAGATTTTATTTAGAGGTGATCCATTATTTGGATCGCCTTTTTTTTGGACATTTTTTGTAAGATCGGAAGTAAGTTAGAGTATTATTTCTGGGGTATCCTTTTGGGAAGATTGTAAGAGGACGGACGAATTTGGGAAAAACGAACTAAATTTAAAAGATTACTTTTCATCCACATTTATTTATTCTAGTGATAGTTTATCTTTCGAATACTTCTATGCTCTTTTTTTTAACTATGAGATCTGTGAATTTGCCATGAAATCTGGTAGCCCTGACGATATGATTATCTATCCAATGGTAATTCCCTCCACGTGGCTTGCCCATAAGAAGTCCGTGATATTTGAAATTATGCTTTGCTAACCAAATCTCTGTTACTTCTCGGTGATTTTCAGTACGAGATGTGAAAAAAGTAATGAAGTGTCCTTCCTCGTGCCATTTGTTCAGTATTTCAAGTGCATCAGCGAAGGGTTCGCAGGTAGCCATGCGCTCAGGCTCTTCGTTAGGTACATCTTCCGTTACAGTACCATCAATATCTATAAGGTAGTTTTTTACTTCTTCTGGAAGAATAGGGCTGATTGCCTCTCCTTTCTCGTTTCTGAGATCTTTTAGCTTATTGTTCATATAATATAGTTAATGTAAATTGAATTAAAATCTAATATATAGGGTAGGATCTACGTGGTATCCTCCATACCATAACTCAAAATGAAGGTGAGGACCGTCAGAGAGTTCTCCAGTATTACCTATAATAGCAATGGCTTCTCCAGCTTCAACTCTGTCTCCAGCTTTCTTCAGTAATGCTGAGTTATGCTTATAGGTTGATAGTATATTTTGAGGGTGCTGAATAATGATTGTATTTCCAGTTTCTAAAGTCCAATCAGAGCTGATTACAATACCTTGCATTGTCGCTTGTATAGGTGTGTCTTTGGATGCTATGACATCTACACCTAAGTGCTCTATTTCTGGCGCGTATTTAGAGCTGATAGTCCCTCTTAGTGGAGGTACAAATGATAGTTGATCCAACTTTAGAGATCTGGCAGTTTCCGCAACTTGAGCACCAGAAAGTTCGACATCTGCAGATAACACGGGCTTGTTTAGGCTTTGTAGGTCTGGTAATTTAGCATCTGAATTCCCAGACAGTAATGTGCGGAGACTGTTGATATAGACTTGTTGGTTGGATACTATAGATGTTAGCGTGTCCATCTCCGATTTCAGTTGAATAAATTCACTATTCTCTTCAATTTCTCCAAAACCAGGCACTAACTTACGAGCAGGAGTAAAGAAAAAAAGAGATAAAATAAGTGTTGCCATTCCTATGAATAATACGGAAAGCATTGTGTAAACATTTAGTCTAGATAGCTTATAAGAATCTATCTCTTGGAATGTTTCTTCATCTAAAATGAGCACCTTAAAAGATTGTTGCGCTTTTTCCCAGAATGTAATATTTTCCTTATTTTCCTTAGACATCTGTATCTCTTATTAATAATTGATTATTCTATAGGCACAAATGTACAAGAATGGCACGCTATTAGCCGCCTTTTAGACTAGATAAGCGCTATAAATTGATGATAAATATTTCGATAATATTATTAAAGTACTGGGAATTATATAAATAGTCTAAAATCAAATATAAAGTACTAGTTATCAGTTATAATACGTGGCAGAGAAAGAAGTAATTTAGGCTTAATAGTATATTTTTGTGACATACTAAGCTATTAGGACTATATAAGATACAACATCTACTCAAAAAAGGATAATTTAATTTGATTCAGAATAAAAGAATATCGTTCATTTTATTAGCTGTAATGGCCATTATGATCAGTAGCTGTGCTACCAAGAAAAGAAAGGACGAAGTCTCTGGTTTTAAGAAATTTTATCACACGTTCACTTCTAAGTATAACGGGTACTTCAACGCTAACGAGTTGATGGAAGAAAGTTTTGCTACATTAGAGACCTCTCGTCAAGATAATTATAATCAGATATTACCGATCTATACCTATACGGATGTAGACAATCCCAAGATGGTGGCTAGTCAATTGGATTTAGCTATAGAAAAGGTGATCAGAGTCGCTACTATACATGAATTAGGTGAGTATCTAGATGATTGTTATGTTCTTATGGGTAAAGCCCAATATCTAAAGCAAGATTACGAAACTGCACAAGAGACGTTTGAGTTTTTTCAAGAAGAGTTTAATCCTACGAACCCTTATGGTAGTAATTATAAAAAAAAGAAGAAATCTATAAAGCAGAGGAAAAGAGATAGGGATATAGAAAAGGAGAATCAAAAGGAATTAAAAAAGAAAGAAAAAGAGGAGAAGGAAGAGCAAAGAGAAAAAGACAGAAAGCAAAAAGAGAAGTTGAAGAAAGAAGCCAAAAAGGCTAAGGAAGAGGGTCGAAAGAAAAGAAAAAAGGAAAAGAAAGAAGAGGAAAAACGTAGAAAGAAAGAAAGGGAGGATCGAAAGAAAAGCAATAAGAGAAATAAAAAGAGTGGAGGTAAAAAGAAAAGAGCTCCAAAAGACGAAAAGGAGAAAGAAGAAACGGAATCAATTATAGAAGTAAAAGAAACAAAAGCAGATCTTGTTAAAGATGAAGCTAGCTCTGATGTAGAATCTGAATTGAATCTTATAGAAGAAGATCAAAAAGAAGTGGCTGTATCTGAGGATGTTGGTGAAGAAGAAGTGATACCCAAAAAGAAGAAAGAAAAGAAGGAAGATAATACAGCATATTCAGAAGGGATGCTGTGGTTGGCAAAGACATATATCGAAAGAGGAAAATACAGTAACGCTGAATATCTACTTAGAAAGTTAAGCCAGTCGATGGTGAAAAAAGAAGTAGAGAGAGAGATTCCAGTTGCAAAATCTTACCTATATATGGTTCAGAAAGAATACGACAAGGCTATACCTGAGCTTAGAAAAGCGATAGATGTATCGAATGATGGTAAGCTCAAAGCGAGATATGCTTATATCATAGCTCAGTTATATCAAAATAAAAATGATTATGCTAACGCATTGAGTGCTTTTCAAGAGGTAAAAGATCATAAAGGTAATTTCCGTATGGATTTCAATGCTGATCTAAGCATCGAAAAAAATGGATTACTTGCAGGAACAGAATCTAATGAGCTAGCATCGAAAAAGATCAACAAGATGTTAGGTGAAGAAAAATATTCTGAATTTAGAGACCAGATTTATTTTACTCTGGGTGAGATATCACTTGCTCAAAATAATGATAAAGAGGCTCTAATTAATTTTACTTTGTCAATAAGAAATAATCTCAACAATCCTCCGCTTAAGTCTGAAGCATATTATTATATGGCTACACTTAACTTTGAAAAAGAGGAATATGTAGCTGCTAAGTACTATTATGATAGTACACTTATGAGTATGAACAAGCTAGATGAGCGATATAATGAAGTTTCTTTATATACAAAGAATCTAAGTCGTATAGCTCGTAACATTGAGACAATTGAGCTTCAAGATAGTCTATTGTTTCTGAGTGGACTATCTCAAGAAAAGTTGGATAAACTCGCTGATATGCTAGTTCTTGAGCAAAGAGCGGCTGATGAGGAAGTTGAGATAAATAAGAGTAAAGGAAAAACAAGTCAGCCAAAAATGGGTAGTGGAAGACAGAATAGTAGAAAAAGAGGTTTTGGAAACAGCAAATTTTTCGCTTACAACTTGGCGGCTAAGGAGAAAGGGGCTAACGAATTTAGGAAGAGATGGGGCGATAGAAAATTAGAAGATAACTGGAGAAGATTAGATAGTCAATCTTTCAATACGTTTGATGACGAGGATGTAGAAGAAGAGGAAGAAAAGGAAATCACAGATGCTGAAAGAAAAAGAGCGTTAGTTGATGTACCAAGTACTCCAGCATCTTTAGAAAAAGCAAATGCTGCAATAGAAGAAGCCCTATATGATCTAGGTGTTGCATTTAGAGGGGCTGTAAAAAACTATCAGAAGTCGGTAGATGCTTTAGAAAAGTTGGTAGTTAGATATCCTCAATCAGAGAAAATTTTAGATGTATATTACTATTTGTATCTATCATATTCTGATTTGGGCAATAGTAGCAAAGCGGAATACTATAAGAATAGAATAATACAGGAGTTTCCTGATAGTAGATTTGCTAAGGCACTACAAGATCCTAACTATTTTGCTAGCCTTAAGGATGAGAATAACTCTGTAGAGCTATACTATGATAATACGTATGAGTTATTTGATAACGGTGAGTATGTGAATGTAAAAAATAGAATAGCTGAGTCTGAAACACTCTTTGGAAAGGAGAATGCAATGAAGGCTAAATTTGGTCTTTTGTCTGCAATGGTAACTGGTGCGGAGGAAGGAAAAAAAGGTTATATCAAAGCCCTGCAAGATGTAATCACTAGGCATCCTGATACTCCGCAGCAGATCAGAGCTCAAGAAATTATGAGATTCCTAAAAGGAGATAGCGATGCTTTTGAAGTAGTAGAGATCAAAGAAGTGGATAATATCTTTGACTTAGAGGAAAATAAATTACACTATGTAGCTATAGTCGTATATGAGTCTGATAATGAAAAATTTACAGATGCTAAGATAGCGGTATCTAATTTCAATAAAAAATACTACAGAACTAAGAAACTACAGATATCTGATATTTTTCTCAATCGAGACGAAGGCTCACAAATCATATTGATTAGGAAGTTTAAGAACATGAAAGAGTCTATGGACTATTATGATACTGTAGAGAAGAATAAAGTAGATTATATTAAAGGTACTGAAGTAGCCTTCGATGTATATCCTATCACACAAAGAAACTACAGAAAGATCATCAGTGAAAGATCAGCCAGTAAGTACCGTGTATTCTTTCAGAAGAACTATAAGAATAAATAAACTACCGGTTAAGAAAAACTCAAAGGTGTTAGTGCGAAAGTGTTGACACTTTTTTTTGATATGTTTTGTAGAGTTATCAGCCATCGCTGCGCAATAGTTGCCGCAGTAATATCATGCAGATCGTTCTTAACATTAATAAATTTAATGATTTTGACTGACGAAAACATCGAATGGCAAGAAGGATATCTATATCCGACACTCAAAAAATTGGAAAAGAAAAGAACTAGTACGATTTAGATGGATTTAGGTTATGTCAGGTAAAAAAGTACTATAAATAACTGTTAATGGCACCAATGGGCTAAAAAGATATAAGAGTCAATGGATGTTAGCCAACGAACTAATAAATGTTCTATGGACTAGATAAAATGTCTGTAAAGTTTTGTAAATATTGATTATAAATAAGTTGACTGAATTCTTTATCATTGTACAATCGATCATCCATTATATTAAAACTATATAAGTCATGAGTCAAGGCGGAAAATCAGCAATATTTAGCGAATTTTTTACGAAGGGTCAATATGAGACTCAATCAGAAATGCTCGCTGTAGATGGTGATAAGAAAGGAGTAACTATTGGTATCCCTAAAGAGATACTGAGTAGTGAGCATAGAGTTTCGTTAGTGCCACACTCTATACGCACTCTTATAGGATATGGGCATAGAGTTATAGTCGAATCAAACGCAGGAGAAGAAAGTAATTTTAGTGATATCGACTACTCGGAGGCAGGAGCAGATATTGCGAGTAGTCGCGAACAGGTATTTAAGTCTAATATAGTGCTCAAGGTTGCACCCCCATCATTGGAAGAAATAGACATGATGGATCAAGATGTTATCCTCATGTCTTCGATGCAAATACCTTCGCTAACCAAAGAATTTATAGATAAGCTTAAAAAGAAACGGATAACAGCTCTAGCGATGGAGTATTTACAATCTGAAGATGGTAGCTTTCCTATAGTACGAATCATGAGTGAGATAGCGGGAATGGTATCTATGCTTACGGCGGCAGAATATCTTACTAATACTAACAAAGGAAGAGGTGTATTACTTGGAGGTGTAAGCGGAGTGCCTCCGGCCAAGGTCGTAATACTAGGCGCTGGGGTAGTAGGAGAGTTTGCAGTGAAGACTGCACTAGGACTAGGGGCATCTGTCAGAATATTTGATAATGATATATCTAAGTTGATGCGCATACAATCAATAGTAGGTCGTCAGTTACATACTTCTGCGATCAATCCTGTATACCTAGGCTATCAATTAATGAGTGCGGATGTAGTGATAGGTGCAATCCATAGTAAGACAGGTCGGACACCAATATTGATTACTGAGCAGATGGTCTCACGTATGAAAGAAGGTTCTGTGATTATAGATGTGAGTATAGACCAAGGTGGCTGTATAGAGACTAGCGAAATGACAACTCACGATAATCCGTCATTTGTAAAACATGGTGTGATACATTATTGCGTACCGAATATTGCATCCAAGGTCAGTCGGACCGCTTCGGTAGCAGTTAGTAATATACTTACACCATTACTACTGAGGACTGGTGGAGCGATCTCCGTGGAACACCTCTTGTATGCTAGCAAAGGTATCCGTAATGGATGTTATACCTATAGAGGCTGTTTGACTAATGAATATCTGAGTAAACGTTTTAATATGAAGTATACTAGTTTGGACTTGTTATTAACAAGCGCTTTATAGCTATGTGATAAAACGCATACAAAGTATTGTGGTAGTTTTTTCGCATAAAACACACATGCCAGTTGCCAATAGGATTACCTCTTGATATGATTAATGTAAATGTTTCGCAGAAATCGCTCGATGTAAAAGTCGGAGATGGGTGAAATACTAATTAGTACTTAGCGAAATGGGATAAATACTTATGCAAGTTTGTTCAAAGTCATAATTACTCCAAAACTTCTTGTCTTTGTAAGTAAGGATGATTTTACATTTCAAAAACCTTACATTTGACACTCATTTACTAATTTAAATTTTAGCATAGCAATATGACTACGACATTCTTAAAAAAACTTGGGCTCAACAAGAAGAACAATGGTACTTCTACTGGTCTTAAATCAACATCTGCATCTAAGCAGTATATCGAATCTTATTCACCAGTAGATGGTAAGCTTATAGGTAGCGTATCAGTTACTAGTAAGAAAGAGTATGAAAAAGTAATGAAGGCTTCTGCGAAAGCATTCGAAACTTGGAGGACAACTCCAGCACCACTTAGAGGTGAGATCGTAAGACAATATGGAGAGGAGCTAAGAGCTAACAAAGATGCGCTAGGAAGGTTAGTGTCATATGAAATGGGTAAGTCACTGCAAGAAGGATGGGGCGAAGTACAAGAGATGATCGATATCTGTGATTTTGCAGTAGGTCTATCACGTCAGTTATACGGATTGACGATGCACTCAGAGCGTCCAAATCACCGTATGTATGAGCAGTGGCACCCAAGAGGAGTAGTAGGTATTATATCTGCATTCAACTTCCCAGTAGCAGTATGGGCATGGAACTCTATGATTGCAATAGTATGCGGTAACACTGCTGTATGGAAGCCATCTGAGAAAGCACCAATGTGTGGTGTAGCATGTCAAAATCTTTTACACAAAGTGCTCAAGGCCAACAAAGTGCCAGAAGGTGTAGCGTGTCTAGTAAACGGTAACTACGAGATAGGAGAATACATGACTAAGGATTCTCGAGTGCCATTAATATCTGCAACAGGATCTACTCGTATGGGCAAGATAGTAGCGGCAGAAGTAGCTAGCAGATTAGGTAATTCTTTACTTGAATTAGGTGGAAATAACGCTATGATCGTTACTCCAAATGCAGATATGAATTTAGTACTTACGGGAGCTGTATTTGGTGCGGTAGGTACTTGTGGTCAGAGATGTACATCTACTCGTAGACTGATCATCCATGAAGATCTATATGAAGAAGTTAAAACTAAAATTGCTAAAGCATATAAGCAGATCAAGATAGGAAACCCACTAGATCCTAAGATGCACATGGGACCGCTTATCGATACTGATTCGGTAGCTGCATACCAAGCGTCGCTCAAAGCAATCACTGAGCAAGGTGGAACATTCGTCGTGAAAGGTGGAGTACTTAAAGGAAAAGGAAAAGAAAGTGGATGTTATGTGAAACCTGCAGTTGCAGAAGTAACTAACGACTTGGCTATCGTACAGCATGAGACATTTGCTCCTATCTTATACTTAATCAAGTACTCAGGTGGATTAGAAAACGCGATTGCTATCCAAAATGATGTACCACAAGGTCTATCATCGGCAGTAATGACAACTAATCTAAGAGAGGCAGAGATGTTTTTGTCAGTTGCAGGGTCAGACTGTGGTATCGCCAATGTAAATATCGGAACGAGTGGTGCAGAGATCGGTGGAGCATTTGGGGGTGAGAAAGAAACAGGTGGAGGACGTGAGTCTGGATCTGATGCATGGAAAGCATATATGCGTAGACAGACTAACACGATCAACTATAGTACTACGCTTCCATTAGCGCAGGGTATTAAGTTTGACTTTTAATAATAAACTTTGATACAGTGCCATTTCAGATTTCGGGACTAAGTAGATCGATGTTCATGATCAGATTGTATTTCAAAGAAAGTTTATATTTAGAAAAGCGACCACTCACCTGAGTGGTCGCTTTCTTTTTATATCTATGTAACATCTAGATTAAGGAATTGTATTTTTTTCAAGTAAACAAAAAATCAAATCCAAATGAAAAAACTATCATACGATATTGCTTTTATTCTTTTAATCGAATGATGAATGCTCAATCTAAAAATGTAGATACTTTCAATTCAATAGAAGTATTTGGTAGTATCTTTGTAGAACTTACACAATCTAATGATGAAGGGGTAAAGTATAAGATTACCAAAGTTGACGAGAAGAATCTTGTTATTATGAATAAAGGAAATAGCTTAATAGTGAAGACTAAGGGAGATTAGAACAGAAGAAGTATGACGGCAGCAAACGTGAAAATATATTACAAGTCCAACGAAGATCTAGAAGTAAACTCTGGTAGTTCAGTATTTGCAAAAGGTATGATCAAAGCAGATAAATTTGACTTAGAGGTGTCTATTGGCTCTTCCTGTATTATAACATTGAGTACTGATTTTATTGATGTTGAAATATCTTCTGGATCGATGCTTACACTTTACGAAGAGCAGATACTGCAGATATAAAAGTAAGTTCTGGATCTAGTTTTTAGCACTAGATTTTGTAATACAAAGTGCAGATGTCGAAGTGAGATCTCGATCAACGGTTCAGTTGGAAGTGACTAATTCGCTAGAAGGAGACCTATCATCAGGAAGTACTCTTAGATATAATTGTGAGACATCGAAAGTAGATATGGAGAAGGATATATCATCTAGTGTCAGTAAAAGGTAATATTAAAGGACATTATTGGTTTAATTGCGAACTCTTGTCGATTTTGTGGGTTATAACGTTGTTCCGTTGTGAACTACCAGAATAAGTTCTATGTTTGCAGCGTTTTTTAGAGAATCCTTTAGATAAAAAATAAATAAGTAAAAACGATGATCGCTACAGATACTAAACTGAAGTACAAAGTAAAAGATATTAGCCTTGCAGATTGGGGAAGAAAAGAAATCACGCTAGCCGAAGCTGAGATGCCTGGTTTGATGTCTCTGAGAGAAGAATTCAAAGGTAAAAAGCCATTTGCTGGTGCTCGTATCGCAGGTTGTTTGCATATGACTATACAGACAGCTGTACTTATAGAGACTCTAGTGGATATGGGAGCTGATGTGACTTGGTCTAGTTGTAATATATTCAGTACTCAGGACCATGCTGCTGCTGCTATTGCTGCTGCTGGTATATCAGTATATGCATGGAAAGGTATGAATGAGGAAGAATTTGAATGGTGTATAGAGCAGACTCTTCACGCATTCGAAGGCGGGCAATCTCTTAATATGATCCTTGATGATGGTGGTGATCTTACTAATATGGTTCTTGACAAATTTCCAGAACTAGTAGACGCAATCAAAGGTATCTCTGAGGAGACTACTACTGGTGTACATAGATTATATGAAAGAGTTCAAAACGGTACACTTCCGTTACCTGCAATCAATATCAATGATTCTGTAACAAAGTCTAAGTTTGATAATAAGTACGGATGTCAAGAATCTTGTGTGGATGCAATCAGAAGAGCAACCGACATCATGATGGCTGGTAAAGTTGCGGTAGTAGCTGGATACGGTGATGTAGGAAAAGGATCTGCAGCATCTCTAAGAGGAGCAGGATGTAGAGTAATCGTAACTGAGATCGATCCTATTTGTGCGCTCCAAGCTGCTATGGACGGATTTGAAGTAAAGAAGATGGAAAACGCTATTAAGGACGCTAATATAGTAGTAACAGCGACGGGTAACAAAGACATTATAAATGAGAATATCTTCCGTAAACTGAATGATAAGACAATCGTTTGTAATATTGGTCACTTTGATAACGAGATCGATATGACATGGCTAAACGGGGAGTATGGTTACACAAAAGACACAATAAAGCCTCAAGTAGATATGTATACTATAGATGGTAAAGACCTTATCTTATTAGCTGAAGGTAGATTAGTCAACCTTGGGTGTGCAACAGGTCATCCATCTTTCGTAATGTCTAACAGTTTCACTAACCAAGTAATGGCCCAGTTAGAACTTTGGAATAACACTGATGCATACGAAAATCAAGTATATATGCTTCCTAAGCACTTGGATGAGAAAGTAGCAAGACTGCACCTCGAAAAAATCGGTGTAGAATTAGAAGTAATGTCAACAGAGCAATCGGAGTATATTAACATACCAAAAGAAGGCCCTTACAAGCCAGAGTATTATAGATACTAGGAAGTAATCTTAGATTTAGAAATAATGAAAGCCATTTCACTTCATTGTGAGATGGCTTTCTTGTATTTGAGGCTTTAGATTCTTTCTTTTTTAAAGTCATTTTATCTAAATACCGTGTATATTCATTCTATAAAATATTGTTCTTTTTTCTTCAAAGGCTCGCTGCTGTGTTTCAGTTTTGTAAGTTTAAAATGTTAACTTAATGAATGAGGCTAAAGCCTCGAATATTTAGAACAATAATTAAGCTGGAATACATCAAATAAATATCCTTACATACGATATCAACGATTTATCTGATCTCGATATACTCAGAGGACAATTTTATATGTTTACTGGAGACGATTAGCGGGAGTATATAGATGAAGCATAATCTCTGCTTCTTCATTTTCAAATTGGAAAGGTTCTGACAAGTATGAGAATGGCTCTGTGGCAGTCTGAGGACGGCTTTTCTCTTGTGCAATTGCCAAAATCGAACAAAAGAGTACTACTCAAGTGACTAGTGCTTTCATATAGGTAGGATAGTCAAAATATTTCTGGTCGACTAAGAATTCAATAATTTAGAAAGAACCGATATAATGCACAAAAATAGCCAAGCGCAAAAAGTGCTTGGCTCAATATTTATTTATAAGAAAGACGGTGAGCTTGTAAGTTCGAAATACTAAAAGGCGTATTTAGTTGTTTCTGTATTTTAGAAAAAATACAGAAACTATTTATTACTTCTCATTTCTTTGTCATCAATCTCTTTCATACTTTCTTTCACTTCTGATTCAATATTAGCTTTAGCATTATTGAATTCTCTGATACCTTTTCCTAGGCCTTTCATTAATTCTGGGAGTTTTTTGCCTCCAAACATTAGCAATACTACGAATGCAATGAGTAACATTTCCGATCCTCCAGGAAGTCCAAATAGCATATTTATGTATATCATAATAATTTATTTTTGTTGTTCTATATCTCAAAGATAAGCCATTTTAGCTTTACTATCAGTTTATTGCTTAGACTCTTATGTTTTGAGTAAGTAAATTCTATTTCTTAAGTCCTATTTCTCTTAATCTCTCATCTAGGTACTGACCAGCTGTGATTGGTTCGTATTGCAATGGTCTCTCTTCTGTAATACATTCTCCTAAGCAAGATAGATCCATATTTGCCTTTGGGTGTAAAAAGAATGGGATTGAAAGTCTCGGTACATGCCATTGCTCTTTTGGTGGATTGACTACACGGTGAGTGGTAGACTTGAGGTAATTGTTAGTGAGTCTTTGTAGCATATCTCCTACATTGATGACAATTTCATCTTCTCCAGGAGTGATATCTAACCACTCATCATCAGTATTGAGTAGCTGTAAGCCACCAGCTGATGCTCCTACAAGTAGAGTAATGAGATTTATGTCTTCATGTTGCTCTGCTCTGATCGCACTTCTTGGCTCCTCAGTGATAGGAGGGTAGTGGATCGACCTGAGGATACTATGACCTTCATTGATCTTCTCTTCGAAATAGTTTTCATCTAGATTTAAATATATAGCAATAGCTCTCAATAGGTGTCCACCCGAGCTTTCAAATGCCTTATATAAATCTTTACCTAAAGCAGTAAATTCCGGTGTCTCCGAGGTATCGAGGTTGTCAGGATACTCATTCTTGTCGTAACCTTCCCTTTGCATGAACTGTCCCATTTGGAAAAATTCTTTGAGGTCTGCTACTTGAGATTGTTTAGCGTGCTCCATACCAAATGAGGTGTAACCACGTTGTCCAGCAAGGCCTTCGACTTGATACTGACGTTTAGTCGCTACAGGTTGAGAGAAAAACGTCTTAGAGGCCTTGTAGAAGCTATCTACGAGCTCTTTTGGTATACCATGATTAACTATACCTACGAATCCAACTTCGTGGAATGCAGCTCCGACTTCATTGACAAATGCTTGTTTTTCAGCCGCATTGCCATTTACAAATTTCGAAAGGTCCACTACTGGTATTGTTCTTTTTGACATCTCTTGATCTATTTAGATTTTATAATAATGTATTTCGATCCTAAATGATACTACGCGTATAGCTCAAATATCGTTCCTTTCTCACGTATAGAATAAGTGTATGGTTGAATGAAAGATTTAATATGGCTGTTTCTCCTTCTTCGAGATTGTCATCGAATTAAGGCGCAGAAGTTTCAATTCGTTATTCTTTTAGTTTCTCATCTTTTCTTTTAGCCTTATACCTTCCTTTTCCAGATAGAGTGCCGTTGAATGTCATAGTTGGCTTTATCTTTTCTTGCTGCTCTTGTGGCAGTCGTTTGAAGTCTCTACACTTTTGAGAACAGCAACCTTCGTATTGGTCTTCGCAGATACCGCATTGTATAAACAGTATATGACAGGCTTCATTGGCACAGTTGGTATGGTCATCACTAGGTGCTTCACATTGGTGGCACTTAGAGATAATGTCCTCTGAGATTCTTTCACCCATTCGCTCATCGAATACAAAGTTTTTTCCTTTAAATTTATTAGTGAGCCCTAACGCTTTTGCTTGTCGAGCATATTCTATGATTCCTCCATCTAGCTGATATACTTTTTCGAAACCTCGATGCTTATAGTATGCACTAGCTTTTTCGCAACGAATACCGCCAGTGCAGTACATTACTATATTTTTGTCTTTATGCTCTTGAAGCATATCATCTATGATGGGCAACGATTCTTTGAATGTCTCTACATCCGGCGTAATTGCTTTATCAAAGTGACCTACCTCTGATTCATAATGATTTCGCATATCGATGATTACGGTATCTTCTCTATCTGTTATTTCATTAAATGACTTGGCATCGAGATGTATACCTCTGTTAGTCACATCAAAGCTTTCGTCATCTAGACCATCAGCTACGATTTTTTTACGAGTCTTTATTTTTAGTTTTAGGAAAGATTCATTCTCAAATTCAATAGCAATATTGAGCCTAATACCTGTTAAAATTTCATGATCATAAATAAATTGTTCAAATGCTTGAAATTTTTGATTCGGAACCGAAATTTGAGCATTGAGGCCTTCTACAGATACGTAGATACGACCAAGTACGTCTAGGCTATTGAAGTCTGAGTATAGTTGATCACGAAATTGTTCTGGGTTTGGTATTAGAGCATATTTGTAAAATGATAGGACGATTCTATCGTCATCTTCGGCTGCGAGCTGATCTTGCAGATCTTCTTTGCTGTAGATGTTGTAAAGCCTCTTTGTGTTTTTCTTCATCGCTTTTGCATTAAACGTCCTAGAAATATAGGAAATCAAGTTCCTTTTTTAGTTGTTATAAAGATAATTAATATCGACAATATTTGAAAGTACTACCAATTCCAACAATCGTGTGAATGGTGTTGAGAGAGGTATTCAATCTGTTGAGAATTAGAGACTAGTCGATTTGGCTGGAAGACAGTAGAAACTTATACACCACCTAGAGAATGCAAATTTTAGAATTCAGAATAAGGCGTATGATTTATGCAGAGATACCGGCTTTGATCTCTGAAGCTATATTAGCTTCTGTATCATACGCTGTGCCTAGAATTGTGGCTAGGAAGAGACAAGTGAAAAGTGATTTAGTTGTAGATTTTGGTCTTCAGTTTGCCTTGTTCAGTTTATGTGAAATCTATACATAGCTAGTCAAATAGCAGATTCAACATATTTTCGTTGTTCCGTCTGTTATTTTCTTGCGAAATAAAGCTGCGCTTTAAATAAAGTGTTTCATCATGCGCTCTTCCATCTCTTGTAGTGGACGAATCCATCCGCGTTTTAGATCTTTTTTAGTAAGGCCAGCGTAGTAGCTGCGGTCTATACGTTGGATTTCGAAGCCCATACGGTTTATTACTCCTTTCAGAATATTTTCTGATCCTATAGTCATTTCTAAACCGATATAATTTGCTTGGTACCCATCAACATGACTTGCAGATTCTATTTTGATAGTTTTGCGGTTTTTGAGTAGCTTGTTTATATCTTTTTTTTCTATGTCTTTATTTAACTCAATCAGATATACTCGTCTGACCTTTCTATTTTTTTGATTTAATTTTTCTACCAGAGCTTTATCGCTAGTAAGTAAAAGTAGTCCGACGCTTTTGGGGCCCATATGATCAACAGCAATAAGACCTGTTGGATCTTCTTTTTTGATAAGACCCATTATATATTTCGAATCTTTATCCCCAATATCAGTAGTGAAATGCTTAGGCTTATTGATGAGTAGATACCTGTACACTATTTGTTCTTGGAGTGGCTTGTTTAGGTGAGTAACTTCATCACCCTCCATCACTCTATATGATTCTTCTTTTACGACTTTATTATTAACTTTTATTTCACCACGGGCCAGTAATCTGCTAGCTTCTCGTCTAGTGCAATATCTAGTATGTGCTATATATTTATTTAGTCGCATAATAGTATATGATACTGGTGTTAAGAATAATAATTAAGCTCAATTTACTTTAAAATGGCACATCTAGCACACCTGTTCCTCTGTTATCACTACTATCATCGTTAAGTCGACTTGGTCTTGTGATGGTAGTATTAGCAAAATCACCTTTAGAGCCTCCACTGGCTCCATATATGTCATTAAAACCTGCATCATCAGGCTCTGTAAACTTAACAAACTGACCTTGGAACTGGAGTAGTACAGTATCCAAACTACCATTCCTGTGTTTAGCAATGATGATTTCTGTTTGATCTTTTGGTACACCTATATCTTCATCTTCGATACCATAGTAACCTGGACGATAAATAAATGTAACGATATCTGCATCTTGCTCGATGGCTCCAGATTCTCTAAGATCGGAAAGCATTGGCCTCTTTTCTCCTCCTCTACTTTCCACGGCTCTACTCAGCTGAGATAGAGCTATCACGGGTACACTGAGTTCTTTGGCAAGCCCCTTTAAGGCTCTAGATATTGACGAAATCTCTTGTTCACGATTACCCTTTCCAGAAGTAGGTCCAGCTGACATCAATTGGAGGTAATCTATTATGATCATGGAGATACCATGATTTTGTTTAAGTCGACGACATTTGGCTCTCAGTTCGAATATGTTGATTGCTGGAGTATCGTCTATATATATAGGAGCGGCAGATAATTTTTCTACTGCAGCGTGTAACTTAGTCCATTCGTAATCTTCCATCTGACCGTTACGTAGCTTGTTACTTTCTATTTCTGCCTCCATAGATATAAGACGCTGTACGAGTTGTACAGATGCCATTTCTAGAGAGAATATAGCTACAGCTTTACCTGAGTCAGAAGCGTTTTTAGCGAGTGAAAGCGTAAACGCAGTCTTACCCATACCAGGTCGAGCTGCGATGATCACAAGATCAGATGGCTGCCATCCGTTAGTGATCTTGTCTAGCGCAACAAATCCGGTTGTGACACCAGTCATCTCTGCCCCTTTTTTACTAGTTTCTTCTATTTGTTTTTGTGCTTTTACTATTAGAGAACTTAATGATTCGTATCCAGTATTAAGATTGGAATCTGTGATATCATAGAGATTTCTCTCCGCTTCATCTAGTAACTCGAGTACATCTTTATTATCTTCGAATGAATCACTTATGATCATAGTAGATACTCTGATCAGCTCTCGTTGGATATATTTTTGAGCGATGATACGCGCGTGATATTCGATGTTGGCTGCTGAAGCGACTTTGTTAGTAAGCTCCATGAGGTAATTCACACCACCTACTTCGTCTAAGTAATCGGCTTTCTTGAGTGCTTCATGTACTGTAAGTAGATCTATAGGTTGGGACTTTGCGAATAAGCCTACCATAATCTCAAATATTTTTTGGTGCCCTTGTTTGTAAAAACTATCAGGTCTAAGAATCTCTATTACAGATGGCAATCCATCTTTGTCTAACATGATACTACCTAGTACCGCTTCCTCTAACGGTAGCGCTTGTGGTTGTACCTTACCGTGTGATAAGTTAGCAAGATTTTTCTCGTAACTGACTTTGGTCAGATTACCGAATTTACTTGCTGAATTTTTGCCGTCTGCCATTTTCGTTGAAAAGTTACTCAAGTTAATAAATGGGCATCGCCCAATAACATATAAAGCTACGAGATAAAGCTTATGATCTTTTCAAAGTCGCCAAATAGCATGTTAAGAACATGTGGATAAACATGTGTACAACTAACTGTCTTTGTAGAGAATGAAATTTACTCAAATAATCGCAACTTTATTTGATGAAAATATAAACAGATAAGTATTATAAATAATTCAAATATTTACTTTTTTTAAATAGAAAGCATTGATTACATTGATGATTTTTTTTTGAAATAAGTATATTAAAATTATCAATGATATGTATTTTTATAATTTAGCTGCCTTTAAACAAAAATGTCTTATGCTTAAGAAGTGCTAATTTTTGTGTATATGTTTTTGTATATAATTATATGTAATATGATAATGGCAGCTTCTAATTAAATTGCCTTACCTATTAAATTACGTCTTAATTTTTGCCAATATTGTTGAACTTTTCTACAATCATGTCAAGTACTTCTTTTTGCTTGATCAATTCTGCTTGAATTTCATCTTGATCATTTAGGTTTTTTTCGATGTTTTCTTCAGCTTTTCTTATTTTATTTTCGGCCTTCTCGATATCCTTATGGTAGCCAGCATTTTTCTTAATTAGCTTGTTCATACGATCATCGAATTTTTTAAGTATTTTTTCTTGCTCTTTGACTTCTTTATTGATTACTTCCTTGCGAGCTATTAAATAGTAATCTTGAGTAAATATCTTTAGTCCTTTGCTGTTATCTACAAATTCACCACCTGATACTGCCCATACATAAATAGTTGCTTGGTTTCGGCCTTCTTCAAATATAGCATATACATCTACGGAGTTAGATGATGATATTACTGGAATACGAACATCTTTGGTATAGTACTCTTTTGCTTTTTTATTATGCTTTGTTTTGCCGAAATTTTTCATGTAGTCTGTCCAAATGTCTTTGAGATTCTCTTTTTCTCCTCCTTCTACTTCAATATAAAATCCTTTTTGTTTTCCTAAACTCATCGTCTTTTCAATTGCTTTTACATTTTGTGCAGACATGATCGTAGCAAAGGCTACTATTAGAGTCATTATTGTAAGTGTTTTTTTCATTAGTATTAGTTTATGTTATTGACGTACATTTTTTGTCTAAATGTTCTATAAAGTAAGATAACCTTAAATCTCAATTATGTGATTGTTCATTACAACATAAATACGCTAGTTAGACGATAATATATTCAAAAAGTAATGATTCAGATCCTTAAGCAATATTTAATAAACGGTAATATAAACGAGATCATCACAAATGAGAGCAAGTTTGGGATCTATTGAATATTTTGACAAAACTGGCTTAATAAGTTGAAGAAATTTAATTTTCATCTAGTTTAGTTGAAATGACGCTTATTTTGTAAATATTGGCAATAGGTTAAATCGTAATGGTTTGACCATGTAAAAAGTTAATTTTTTTCGTCTTCAACTATTGAATAATCTTCAATTAATATTGTAATAGTTTCAGGTATCATCTTAAAGATTTTGATTAACAAACTTAAAAACATGAAGCAATTCAATTTTCACTTGTCAACAACCTTTTATATATTCGCCAATCTTTAATATGTAAGAGATATGGAACAATGGCAAATAGATTTTGAGTGGTTGAGAATCCAACATTTGGTTAAAGATGCAATGGGTCGTACTACAGTGCCTGATTTTCAGACAGTACTCTTTTTAGTTGGTGTACAAGAGCTTGGAAGGTTAACTGAAGAAAAATTTACTAAAGAGGAAAAAGCGGATCTTATGCATGTAGCGGTATGTACATTACTTGAGCCAGAGGGATACTATACTTTTGCAGGAAGAGATCAGGATGGATGGCCACACTGGAACGTAGATAAACCATTTGATACCAAAGGGCCGGAGGCTCAGGAGTGCATCTTGAAAGTTAGACTCATTGATTATTTTGGGAAAAGTGATGGGGAAGAAAAAAATTGATATTTACAATAATTGAAAAATCAAGTTATACAAAGACGAATTATGAAAGTAATAAATACATTAAGAGGGCTAATACTGGCTTTTGCTGCAATTATGATCATTGGATGTCAGTCTGGTGGTCCAACTTATGTAATGATTGAGACGGACTATGGTAATATGAAAGTAGAGTTATATGATAGTACACCTCTTCATAAAGAGAATTTTATAAAGCTTACTAAAGAAGCTTTCTATGACGATCTTCTTTTTCATAGAGTGATTAAAGGATTTATGATTCAAGGTGGAGATCCTAATAGTAAAGGGGCACAAAAAGGGACTTCTTTAGGTAGTGGAGGTCCTGGATATAAGATTGATGCGGAGATCGGAGCACCGCACTTCAAAGGGACATTAGCGGCGGCTAGACAAGGAGGTCCGGGCAACCCAGCGAAACAATCTTCAGGATCACAGTTTTATTTAGTACAAGGAAAGACATACACTCCAGACCAATTAAAGGGTACGGCTCTTTCGAAAAAGATCACATATAATGATGATCAAATTAAGAAATATGGAACGCTAGGTGGTACTCCACAATTAGATATGGATTATACTGTATTCGGAGAGGTAGTAGAGGGCCTAGATGTGATTGATAAGATTGCTGCTGTACAGACTGCGCCAGGTGATCGTCCTGTCGAAGACGTGAAAATGAAAGTAAGAATTTTGAAATAATAGTTTCAGTAAACGTAAAAAGTTAAAAATAGGTAAGATGATAAGAATAGTTGGGATAGTATTCTCTGTAATTATGTTGATTGGATGTTCTAGTCCCAAGGCTGGATTTAATTATATGCAGAAGGATGCAGTGGCACCTGCCAACGTACAGTTCGAAAATACATCATCTAAGGCTGAGACTTATAAGTGGGATTTTGGTGATGGTAAGATGAGTACAGAAGTTACTCCAGATCATAGGTATGTGCTTTCAGGTAAGTATACTGTGAAGCTTGTAGCAATGAAAGGAGGAAAAGAGAGTGTCGTTGAGCAAGAGATTATATTTGAAGCGCCAGAGGCATGTCTACTAGAGATGGAGACGACTATGGGAACCATGACTATACAATTATATGACGTTACACCTAAACATAGAGATAACTTTATCACATTAGCTGAGGAAGGATACTACGATGGGTTACTTTTTCATAGAGTGATCTATGGCTTTATGGCACAAGGTGGAGACCCTAATAGTAAGGACGCTAAGCCTAAAGCTGGACTAGGTAGTGGTGGTCCAGGGTATCAAGTAGATGCAGAGTTTAATGCTAAATATGTGCATACTAAAGGTGCTTTAGCTGCAGCGCGCACTGGAGGTTCAGGTAATCCTAAGAAAAGATCATCAGGATCACAATTTTATATCGTACATGGTAAGAAAGTTTCGGAAGGTCAACTTAATCAGTTAGAAGTACAGAAAGGTATCAAGTATACTGAAGAACAGCGTGCTGCATATACCGAGCAAGGAGGAACGCCTTTTCTCGATATGGAATATACAGTTTACGGTATGGTAGTGAAAGGTTTAGATGTGGTAGATGCAATAGCGGAAGTAAAAACTGGAAAATCTGATAGACCTTTAGAAGATGTGAAAATAAAAAGTGTTAGAGTGATAAAGTAAGTATATGGCGGCGAGAATGCTTGGTATAGATATAGGAGGAACGGGAATCAAAGGTGCTATAGTAGATACTGATAAGGGTATACTTCTCTCTGACAGAATCAAATACCCAACGCCAAAGAATGTTACTCCCATAAATGCGATTAATATAGCAATGAAGATCGTCAAGGATTTGGAGTGGGAAGGTAGGCCAATAGGATTAGGATGTCCAGCAGTGGTGAGAGAGGGAGTAACAATGTCTGCTACCAATATAGATAAGAGTTGGATTGGATTTCCAGTGGAAAGATCATTTTCAGAAATAGCTGAAGCAGATGTATCATTACTCAACGATGCGGACGCCGCGGGACTAGCCGAGTTATCGTTTGGTGAGGTTAAAGGTGTGTTTGGTGTATGCATACTCATTACACTCGGTACAGGTATAGGATCTGCGACATTTGTTGATGGAGTCTTAGTCCCTAATACTGAGTTAGGAATGTTAAAGATGAGAGACGGTATCGCTGAAGATTATGCAACTAACAGAGTGCGAGAAGAGTTGGACTTGAGTTGGAAAGTATGGGGAGGATATCTCAATGATTATCTTAAACATTTAGAAGTATTATTCTCTCCTAATAAGATAATAATCAGTGGAGGTGTGTGTAAGAAGTTTGTCAAGTATGAACAATATCTCAGAACTAAGTTAGAAGTAGTACCTGCCAAATTGTTAAATAATGCCGGGATTATTGGTGCTGCAATGGGAATGCAGAGGAGACTTGATAAATTCATTTAGGGCATCTCCCATTAATATTAAGGTAGATACAGATACCAATACCAAGTATCATTATGTAAATTGGATTTAAGTATCGCATATTTATAGTACTTATCTTTTCATGTTGTTTCCAATGCTGGACAATTATAAGAATGGAGTTCACGGAGAAATTCTCAGAAATATTCTATAATTATAGAAGCTGTATAATTTCAGTTGAGAGGTAAGCATAATCCTGTCCAAAAATACAAGATAGCATTATGTATTATTGGTGATAATATTTAGATTTGGAGCTATTACTAAGAAAATTTTAAAAAGAGAGATTACTATGAAACATATTATAACATGTATTTGCCTAATGTTTGTCACTGGTTTGATGGCTCAGACTACTCCTATGAGTTCAAGCGAAGCTCGTAAGGTCAATATGTCTAGAACTAACGGTAAAGTTACTTTGAGTAGCAGTAACGAAGTGATGACAGATAGCAAAGGAACTTTAATTGGTAAAAGTGATATGGGAGTAAGAGTAAGTGCTGTAGATGGTGGTCTCGTGATCTTAGGTTTTTCTGAGAATTCTACAGCTAGAGCGTCTAAGCTCAAAGCTGGAGATGTTATCACTGCGGTAAATAGTCAACTTGTTACAACTCTCGAAGAGTTGAATACTGCCATAGCAACTTATGAGCCAGGTGATGTTGTCACTATCAAATACAAAAGTGGAGATAGAAATTTGACGAAAGATATACGGCTCAACAGAAAGTAAAATATGGCTCTATTTTAGAGCTTGACTGATCAGATAAAAAAGGGAAACTGGAGACGGATTCCCTTTTTTTAGTGCTAACAAATCGGTTTATAAAAAGAGTAAAACAGATTTTAAATCATATAATTGCAGCTATATGTCTAATCATATCGACAGCTACGATTGCGCAAACGAAGATCATTAAAAAATTACTATTACCATATATATAAAAGTAGATGGGGGGAGTTGGGCAGATCGATAAATTATTCAATTGCTTTTTGAAGTATTAAGAATACTCTAGTTTTGTGATAAAGCGAAAGCATAGGTGGAAATTAAATTACTACATAGAAATGAGATAGATGTTAACAAGTGGGATACTAGAGTAGCTCTAAGCAGTAATGGTTTGCCATATGCCTTGAGCAGCTATCTAGATCTTGTTACTGATAGCAATTGGAGTGCCTTAGTGAAAGGAGATTATGTATCGATATTTCCCTTGCCTTTTGAAATGAAGATGAGTTTAAAGATGTATTTGCAGCCACCCTTTACTCAACAACTTGGATTGATTTCTGAAGATAATAGTATGGAGTTGCTATCAGAATTTTTAGATGCTATTCCTAGAGATTTTGCAATGTTATTTCTAAAAGGGAATGAATGTAACAGAATAAGTAATCTTAATGAAGTAGTAGTAAGACAAAGATCAAATTACGTGTTAGATCTTAATCGAGACTATGAGTTTATTTTTTCAAATTTTTCTAAATCTCTCCGAAAGAGGATAAGAAAGAGTAAAGATTATTATGAGGTTATAGAATCAACTGATGTTGATATGTTAGTAGATTATTATCAAAATGAATTGCAGTCAATAGTTGGATTGAATGAGGATCAGTTTTTTAAAGCGAGAAGACTTTTTGATTATTTATTGATTTCTGGATTTGGCCATATTTATACTGCTAGTAGCGAGAATGAAATTGATGGAGTATTGTTAGTGCTGCAATATCAAAATCGAATGATCAATTTGTTTGGGGCCTCTAATAGTTCCGGTAAGCAGCATTTTGCGATGCATCTAATTTTGGATCACCTTATTGAGCAAAATGCGAATAGAAATATCATTTTTGATTTTGAAGGATCAGATATTAAAGGGGTCAAAGAATTTTATAAGAGTTTTGGTCCTGAGAGAAAAGTTTATCCGGAACTATATATCGATAATTCGCCTTTGTGGTTAACATTGGTTCAAAAAGTTAGACAATTTATTTCTTTTAAAAAATAGCACCTATTTTTATTATAAGAAGCTTTGAGAAACAATAAAACTTATGTTTTTGATCTTAATTCTTTGACGACAAAGATTAAGAGGATAATAGATAATGGAATAGTAATGATCACAAATGGTAAACCCGCTTCTAGTGGATCATTAGTAATTTGTGCAAATACGGTTGTAGCTACTTGAACTAATACAGTTGCTATCAAAAGTATGAATATACTTTTTGATAATTCTTTTTGAGTTTTCCAGATTAAAAAAAGAGGAATCAGCGACAGCCAAATAATATTATTTATTAGAAGTGGAAAGAGTTCTTCTGTCCAGTTAATTCCTGTTTTAGAATATTCTGTGAGCCAAAGTATATGATCTACATTGGTAAATATCAATAGACCTAGCATGCTGATTATGCAAAGGAGTAGTATGTCTCTTTTCATGATTTATTTTACGGATAGTTTGTGAATTAATTTTTCGATCATTTGTATTCCTAAGGTCATCTGATCTATTTCGATAAATTCATTTGCTCGATGGGCTTGAGCGATAGACCCAGGTCCACATATGATAGATTGGAATCCGCCTTCTGCAAACTGTCCTGCCTCTGCTGCGTAAGATACAGTACCCCAGCTATCATTCTCTACAAGGCTTAGAGTGAATGCTACTATATTGTCATGTTCGTTAGTATCCAATGGTGGTACTGGTGGATGATGTTGTTTTGTTATGATTTTGAAGTCAGGATATATCTTTCTTAATGTTGTTTCTCTAAATCGACAGTAAGTATCAAATTCGGCTATGATATCCACTGCTTGATCCATAGGGATAGTCCTTACATCCCAAAAGAAAGATGCTTGATCTGCAATGATATTAGGTGCGATACCACCTTGTATTTGTCCGATATGTAGGGAAGAGTGAGGAGGCTGAAATCTAGTATCTATACGACCAGCATCCACGAGTTGCTTCATTTTATCTTCTAGCCATAGAACTAGTCTAGCTGACTCATGTATAGCGCTTACTTCTTGCAGAATGCGACTACTATGACCTGCTGATCCATTGACATGAGTCTCGAGTACACAGATTCCTTTCTGTCCTATCATTGGTTGTAGCATTGTGGGCTCTCCGATAATCGCGTACTTTGGTTTTTCGTAATAATGTGCATTGATAGCACGCACCAAATCTGGTCCAGCAAGGCACCCTATTTCTTCATCATAAGAGAAAGCAAAGTATATTGGAGTTTCTAGATTGGCAGCGACCATCTTAGGTAATACGGCTAGGCAACAAGCTACAAATCCTTTCATATCACAAGATCCACGCGCATATAATTTTCCATCTTCGCCATCTGTCAATACAAATGGGTCAGTAGACCATTCTTGTCCTGCCACTGGGACTACGTCTGTATGGCCTGATAATACTACACCGCCATCAATTGCCGGTCCTATCCTGCAATGGAGTGAAGCTTTATTTCCTTCGTCATTGGGGACTAAGGATGTTTTAATACCATATGATTCTATATAATTTTGTATCCAAGTGATAATCGACAAATTGGATTCTCCACCTAACACAGGAAAGGATACAAGTTTTCGTAATATTTCGACCTCATTCATTTAATAAAGATAAGAAAGAGTACATGACAAAATGGAATTACAATAGCACTATACCGTTTGGAGATTGGATTATTACTTGAATAGTGTTTGGACTTACTATTATCTTTTAATTTTTCTGTCGCAGACACTCTTTTATAACCCTTAATTCGTCGTATGTTTGCAACCTTATTTTAAAAATATACATGGCAGATATATCAGACACAGTTCAGGACAAAAGGAGTGATAAGGAGCTCTATAGTTACCAAAAAGGTGCTATTGACAGGATATTTCTGGCTTTTGAAGAGGCTCCGGATGATTATCACCTACTGTATCAATTGCCTACCGGTGGTGGTAAAACGGTGATATTTTCAGAGATAGTACGCCAGTACCTTAAGACGCATAAGAAAAAAGTGCTGGTCATGACGCACCGTGTAGAACTTTGTAAGCAAACTTCCAATATGCTTACGGAGTTTGGGGTTAAAAATAAAGTGGTCAATAGTACCGCTAATCTAGATGATCAGAATGATTATATGTGTTTCGTAGCGATGGTGGAAACACTAAATAATCGCTTACTAGATGATGTACTTGATGTTAGTGGAGTAGGTCTTGTAATTATCGATGAGGCTCATTACAATTCATTTACTAAGATATTTAAATTTTTCTCAAAGTCATTTCTTTTAGGAGTCACTGCTACGCCGCTTAGTTCTAATACTAAGTTACCAATGAATGAGAACTATAATGAGCTCATTGCAGGAGAGACTATACAGGCATTAATTGAAAATGAATTTTTAGCCAAAGCAAATATGTATGCCTACAACGTAGGACTGACTTCGCTTACTATAGGTGCTAATGGTGATTATACAGTAAAATCTTCTGAAGACTTATATACTTCGACGGGTATGCTTACTAAGCTAATGCAAGCATACGATCAGCGAAGTAAAGGTAAAAAGACGCTTATATTTAATAATGGTATTAATACATCATTATACGTGTATGAATCTTTTAAACAAGCAGGTTTGCCAATTATGCATTTGGATAATACGGCAAGCAAAAAACAGCGTGCATATATATTAGATTGGTTTAAGCATACTCCAGGAGCGATTTTGTCTTCAGTAAGTATATTGACAACTGGTTTTGATGAGCCTACAGTAGAATCTATCATTTTGAATAGAGCAACGAAGTCATTGACATTGTATTATCAGATGATTGGTCGTGGCTCTCGTATTTTAAAAGATAAAAGTGAATTTGATGTTATCGATTTGGGAAATAATTTTCTCCGATTTGGACCTTGGGGCGCAGATTTAGATTGGCAAAAGATATTTAGAAATCCAGATACATTTCTTGACAATCTTCTGGAAGACGAAGAAATAGAAAGTTTCTTTAAGTATGAAATGCCTGAGAAGCTAAGAGCAAAGTTTAGCAAGTCAAAAGATGTCTATTTTGATGTAAAAGCAGCATATGTAGATGTTTTGAGATCGGATGCGCAATCAAAAGAAGTTTTGGCTAGATCTATGGATCAACACACACATATAATTATCGAAAATAGTGAAGATGTTTATGATGCTTTAGAACTTGTAGATTTACTTAATGAGGATATTAATTTTCGACTTAAACAATATACAAAATGTATAAGTAAGAGTACTTACAGCTTTTTGTCTTGGTTGAAAACTGATTATCGAACGAGATTGAAATCTCATTTACGTAAAAATTTTAATACTTTATTTGAAGATGTTCATGGTCATCCGCCAGTAGAGGAAGAGTAGGGTATTCATGGTGGGCTAATTTTTGAAAGATAGGAAAATATGTATTAATAGATTTTTGATCTATTATTTAATTATTGTAATATCATTGGCGTAATTAATTTTATAGCCATTTTTACACACACCTTCTATCATATAAACATATACACCTGGTATACAATCATTGCCTTGAAACTTGCCATTCCAAAACGGATCTCTTTCTTTTGTTTCATAAATTCTATTACCCCATCTATCAAAAATCATAAGCTTTTCGAAAGTTACAACTTCAGAAAATGGTTGAAATATGTCATTAATACCATCATCGTTAGGAGAAAATATATTCGGTATATAAGTCTTACAATTTTTAGTTCTACAAATTTCTTCAGACTCTAGTTCTATATGTAATGTATATTCATAATTACATTCGTTTTCTATTTCTACTAAAAATGTATAAGTGCCAGGGTTGGAAAATATTCCCAAATTATGCGTTATAGAATCTCCTTCGCATATTTTATACGACTCGTACACTTTCTCAGTTTCTAGTAGTATAAGGTTAGTATTTATTAAGCTGTCACATCCATATGACGTTGATAAAGTATCTACATAGATCCCTGGAAAAATATATAAACTCTCTCCTATATATAGTGTATCACCGTTACACAAATAAACCTCTTGATTAATCTCAGGATTATCGTAAAATTTTAAACTTGTATAGACTATACTGTCACATCCATATAATGTGGATAGAGTATCTACATAGATTCCTGGATTGCTATATATACTACCTCCTATTTGAACTGCGTCTCCAATACACAAATAAACCTCTTGATTAATCTCAGGATTATCGTAAAATTTTAAATCGGTATAAACTATACTATCACATCCATATGATGTTGATAAAGTATCTACATAGATTCCTGGATTGCTATATATACTACCTCCTACTTGAACTGCATCTCCATTACACAAATAAATTTCCTGATTAATCTCAGGGTTATCGTAGAATTTTAAATCGGTATATACGATACTGTCACATCCACTAATACTTTGTAAAATATCAATATAATTTCCAGCTAGCGTGTAATTGTTGCTTCCCACTAACAATGAGTCATCATTACACAAATAAATTTCTTGTGTTAATTCAACTAGATCCAAAACTTGTACATCCAATTTAACTATACTATCACATCCAGCAACGCTTTCCAAAGTATCAATATAAATACCTGTGTTAAAATAAAAATTATCTCCTACTGTTATCGAATCGCCAAAACATAATAATTCCGAATATTCAATATTTGGTAAATTCACTAATTCAACTTCTCCAAAACAATTAGCAGTTTGTCCACTATTGTCCATTACTTCAAAAGTATATGTTCCTTCATTTAGGTTATCGAATAAACTAATATTTTGAAATTGTCCACCATTAATCGAGAAACTATACTGAGGAATTCCACCCAAAGGAATTACATTGATAGAGCCATTAATTATATCAACACAATCAAAGGGCATAGATGAAGTCTCGCAGGATAGACATTCAATAATAGATGGATCAATTACGAAATATAGTGTACTATCAAATCCAGTAATAGGATTTGAAATTATCAATTCGTAGGCCCCTTCAGAAAGCATATCAAACACATTTGATTCTTGAAATAATTGTCCAGGAAAAAGTTCAAAGAGATAATTATTTGTACCATTTATAATATCAATAATCATGTATCCATCATTATTTCCAATACAACTGGGGCTAACTGTTTCTATTTCAATTTCTAAACAAGAGCCATTTAACTGACTTGGGTTTATACTTGTCCCAATACCCTGACCTTGAGGAGCCAAAATCATTGGCACTCCACATTCATCTACAATATCATTTATAGTATTGTTATCTAGTAAATCATTATATGTTAAGTCTTCATTGCCCTCAATTGCATCTGGACAAAAATCATTATCTGAATCTAAATCGAGGTAATCTGGTATTCCATCTTCGTCAAAATCATTATTACAAACTAAACCAAATATTTGGCCATTAATATAAGTGGGGCCGAATATCTCTTGGTTAATAGTAATTGTATTAGATGTGATGGTATTCCATGTTACGTTATTTAACTGGGGATCTCCGGGTCGGATTATTAACTCTTCAAGTGTAGAATCTGTAAACCTTTTACCCAAGATAAGAATTTGACCATCAATACTAATTTTCAATCTAAAAATAGGATCTCCAAATTCTCCATTAATTTGCCAAATATTAGAATTGCCACTTTGACCATGCATAGTTCCGTCAGAGCCAAATATCATATCAGAATGACTTGGTGTAGAAGCATTTGCTTGGAATTGGAATTGATCAATAACTAGATCAACATCGTTAACACTTATTGCAAAGCTATTATCTAAAGCATATAAATCGATAAAAACTCCAGTAGTAGCTGGAGAAAAAACAAATGTAGTTGACAGACCATTAGAAGATTGAAAAGATTCTTCAATAAGTTCTTGACATTCGTACAAGTCCAAAATTCCATCATTATCTGCGTCAGAATCTAATCCATTTATTATACCATCTTGGTCACAATCACCGGATGGAGAAGGATCAGTACATTGCGCATGCAATTCGCTAAAAGCTAAACTAGATAATACGAATAAAGAAATGTAAAATTTTATCAGCATTAGATAAATAGATTTCAAAAATTATTTTTTGGTCTGCTGAAATTACGTTTTGAAGAAAAGCAAAACAAAAATATTGATCTCCGAAAATACAAATTATAACTTTAGAAATAAAAGATAAGCTACGATGTATAATCTTGGGGAATTGTATTGTGCATTAAACAAACCAATATTTCAAGTAGGGATATTTTAGAAAGTTTACTGTTTGTTTAGTATAAGTTAGGCGGTTTTAGTTTTGGTGAAGGTTATTTTCCAATACAAAACCGAGTAAAGATACTCTCCAATAAATCATCAGTATGTATCTCCCCAGTGATCTCACCTAGGAAATGTAACGCCTGCCTAATATCCATAGCTACAAAATCTCCAGTTATACCAGACTGCAAACCATGGAGCACAGCGGCAAGACTTTCGTAGGACTTATGTAAGGCATCATAATGACGCGTATTACTCACTATGGTCTGATCCATCAGTTCTGGATGATCTATGACTGTATGATATAGATGTTCCTTGAGCGCTTCTATATTCATCTTATTAAGAGCAGAAGTAGTGATGATGTTTTTGGCAGAGATGAGTCCTTCTTTATAATATTCCTCTGGCTTGGTGTATGGATTGAGATCCATTTTATTAAGAATAATTACAAAGCGTGTTCCTATAATTTTGAATGTATCTATATCACTCCAAACCATCTCAGGCGTCGTATCAGATATATCTACTACATGTAGTGCGACCGTACTCTTTTGTATCTCAGACATTGCCTTATCTACTCCAATAGATTCTATACTGTCTTGTGCTTTTCTAATACCTGCCGTATCTACAAAACGGAAGTTAATGCCATCAATATTTAGAGACTCTTCTATAGTGTCTCTAGTCGTACCTGCGATATCACTGACGATAGCTCTTTCTTCGTTGAGTAAGGCATTGAGCAGGGTAGACTTCCCTGCATTAGGTCTGCCCGCGATAACAGTGGCAACACCGTTTTTAATCACATTACCTAAGTGAAATGAATCTATCAACTTCTTGAGTACAACTTGTATCTTTTCTACCAGTTTTTCCAATCTTTCTCTATCTGCAAACTCTACGTCTTCTTCACCGAAATCAAGCTCCAGTTCTATCAAAGCTGCAAAATCTATTAGCTCTTGACGCAATTCCTTGATTTCATCAGAGAATCCTCCACGCATCTGCTTCATTGCGATGTCGTGACTACTTGCTGAGTCGGAGGCTATAAGGTCCGCTACTGCTTCGGCTTGGCTAAGATCCATCTGACCATTGAGAAATGCTCTAAGGGTAAATTCTCCACGATTGGCAGATCTAACACCCTTACGGAGGAATAAATGAATGATCTGCTCTATGATATAATTAGATCCATGACAGCTGATCTCCACTACATTTTCTTTAGTATACGACCTAGGTCTTCGAAATATAGTGACAAGCACTTCGTCTAACACCTTGCCTTCCTCATCTTTGATCTTTCCAAAATGTACAGTATAGCCCTCCACTTGAGATAGGTCTTTACCGTGAAATACTTTATCTACTACTTCAATAGCTTTAGGCCCAGATAGTCTGATGACACCAATAGCTCCAGCACCTGGTGGAGTAGATAGGGCAATGATAGTGTCGGTAAGGTCGTGTGTCATGATATATCTTATAGAACAGCAACAAAGGTAATGATGATTAGTTTGTGATGGGTTCTCTAGCGAATATTTATAAACTGGATCATAATTAGTCGAAAGATTTAATAATTGCCTCAGTCAATGGTTTTAATTGAAGACTAGATCCATGTAATAGCGAGTATATCACAATATATTGTTCAATTTTGTACACAAATAAAATAGCAAACAAAGAGAATATTAATTATGACTAGTCAATATGAATTTTCACTCCCCTCATTCTCCAGAGGCTATCATGTAATTACTGATTTGGTAATGAAGCAATTAGATGATCTTCCGGATGTCGGAATATTGAACTTATTCATCAAACATACTTCTGCAGCCGTCACCATTAATGAAAGTGCTGACCCTGATGTACTATCTGATTTCGAATCTATATTTAACCATATTATTCCAGAAAATTTGCCTTTTCTCAAGCATACTATGGAAGGAACTGATGATATGCCAGCACATATCAAGGCGGCTATCATTGGCTGTAGTATCCAGATTCCTATAACTAATGGTCGGCTCAACCTTGGTACATGGCAAGGAATCTACCTCTGTGAATTTCGAAATCTTGGCGGAGCTAGGAAGTTGGTGGCCACAGTGATTAGTTGACTATAATAATCAATTCTTAAAGTATAATCAGTAATTTACAATACAAAAATAAAGTCCCCTATGAAAACAGATTCATAGGGGACTTTTATACTTTATGGAATTCTAAGATTACTTCTGCAATCCAGGATCTCTTTCCAAAAACTCATTATACAACAATGTATGTCTACTCTCCATCGGTACATCTCTACCTGAAATATACAGATGACTGATAGTTGTTTTCGGCTCAAAAGGATCTCCATCTGATACGAATAGATTCGCTACCTTACCTTCATCGAGGCTACCTAACATATCGGCGACACCAAATATTTCAGCAGGTGTCAATGTCACAGCTCTTAGTGCTGCTTCTGTACCCATGCCATAAGCTGCAGCAAATCCTGCATTGAATGGTAGATTACGTACGTTTTCAGTCTCTCTAGTTCTGATCGCAACTTTCACCCCTGCTTCGAGCATTTTTCCTGGATTTTTGTAGATCACATCATATCTATCAGACGATCTTCCTGGAAGCCCAAGTACTGGTCCGCAGATAACTGGAAGTCTAGCTTCCGCGATTTTATCCGCTACTTTCCAACCATCTCGTACACCCATAAGTGCAGCGTCAATTCCTTTTTCTTTAATCCATTTTAAAGCTGAAAGAATATCGTTTTCTTTATTGACCTCTACCAAAAGTTTCGCTTCTCCTCTTACAACAGGTAAGAGCGCATCCATTTGTGGGTTGTAATCATTACGCTTTTGATTGCCAGCGGCTGCAGCACTATCTATTTTTGCATAGAGCATTGCTTTATCCCAGATGTCATTGATTTTTTTATTCGCTTTTTCTGCATCTTTCTTTATGTCTTCTTCAGAGCGACGATCCCATCTTCCTCTTTTACCAGAGCTTGGAAAATTCATAATTACACCTTGATATCCTGCAGACATTTGTTCAGGAGTATAACCAATAAGATTAATCAATGCTGAAGTACCTGGGAATACTCCACCTGCTGGCATAGCCAATACAGTGGTCACTCCATTGACTCTAGTCACTGGTATACTTACGGAATTAGGGTTTACGGCTGTGAGTGCTTTCATATGTGGTATGAAATCTCCCAACTCGTTATAATCATTAGTTAGTGATACCGCGCCGATCTCTGATAGACCGAGTCTTGTGCCACCATCGATCATGCCGGGATAGACGTGCTTTCCTGTACAATCAACAGTCGTAGCTGTAGTACTGGATAAGTTATTGCCAATTGCCATGATCTTACCATTTTTGATATGTAGATCAGCTACTTTATCACCGGCACTTACAGTATGTAGTGTGCCACCTTTGAGGATGACTTCAACTGTTTTTGCCTTTGTTACCATCTGTGCGTTGAGAGTAATACTAGCTACTAGCAAGAGGGCTATATATATTATTTTATTTTTCATTATATATTATTTGTAGTTAGTGATTAGTGTTGGTGAGAATGGTTGTGTGTCTCTCCTAAGAAAAGCTCAGTAAACACATCTTGCATGCACTTATCTTCGTGGCCTTCCATATCTTCCATAAATAAAGAAATAGATTCTTCGGGATTGATATCTATTCTCATATCATCAGGTTGAGTATTGATATCAAATCTCACTATTCCATCTATTATTGTCTTTTGGTTTATCGCATAAATAGATAATGGGTGATGACTAAATATAGCAATGTCACCATCTTTACCTACTTCTATTGATCCTACTCGATTATCTATTCCAAGTTGCTTTGCAGGGTTTATCGTTATTAGTCTTAGTGCTTCATTATCAGTAAGCCCACCATATTTTTGAGTTTTAGCTGCTTCATGATATAGATGTCGAATAAGTCCTGCATCATCAGAATTGATAGAAGTTACAACACCATTTTTAGTAAGGATGGCTGCATTGTATGCTGTCGAGTAATACACTTCAAATTTGTATGCCCACCAATCAGAAAATACTGATGCACCAGCACCAAATGCAGCCAATTCAGGTGCTACTTTAAATCCTTCGTTTACGTGTTGGAAACATATTTTACTTACACCATAATCTTCTAGTACACTCATCAGCATGAGGATCTCATCTGCTCTGTACGAGTGACAGTGTATGATGATTTCTCCATTCATAATGTCCACAAGAGTCTCCATTCTAAGGCTATATTCGGGTAGTTCTTTCAGTTGGCCAGAGTTATAATCTGCCCAATCTCTTTTATATACAAGAGCATCTGCAAACGCTTTACGAAATACTTGTTCCATCCCCATACGTGTACGTGGAGTAATATTATTTCTTTCTCCATGTACTCTCATTGGATTCTCTCCCAGGGCAAACTTGATAGTACGTGGCGCTCCTTGCATTTTCATGTCTTCAGGATCGATGACTCCGAATCTATGCTTAAGGGTTTCGCATTGTCCACCGATGGCATTAGCAGATCCATGCATAGCGTGAGATACTGTTGTTCCTCCTGCTATTGCTCTATAGATACCTATGTCATAAGGATTAACACAGTCACCAGTAAATACTTCTGCAGTCACAGGGTTAGTAGCTTCATTTACTACAGAAATACCTATATGCGAGTGTGCATCTACTATGCCTGGCATTACAAATTGACCAGTAGCATCGACTGTGGTCAAACCATCTTTAGTGGATAGATTTTTACCTATCTTTTTGATTTTACCATTCTGAATGAGAACGTCAGTATTTTCTTGGACGCCATCTGTGATGGTTATTACTGTACCGTTTTTGATAAGTATAGAGCCTGTCTCTTGAGCGGATAATGATACCGCCAAGAATAGACTCACTATTAGATTTATATATTTCATTATATTTTTTTGTGTTTGTAATTCCTCAGATATTTTTCGCTTCAGTAATTTTCACTTAAATATCTCGCGTTTGGATGTTGGATTTTTATTTTCTTTAGAAATTTTGCTTTAGCGTGGATCTCTACTTCCTTCTAATGGAAACGAACCAAATTGGCCAGCTTTCACCATTCCTTTCATAGCATTCTCCGCTATCTCCAGATCATATGATAATTCCATTTGAAAGCCATCATAATCTATAGATAGATCGAAAGTCAAATTGCTACCATTCAGAGAGACAGCAGTCGCTTCTTCAAAATCTTCTGGCGAATCGGCAGAACTTACTTCAATAGTTAATTCATCAACATCAGCAGTAATCTTGATTACACCACTTTGAGTCTGTCCGGGAATTTCAATGCTGTATTTCCATTCTCCTGCAAGAGCGGCTCCAGCACCTTTTTCTATATCACCTTTCTTTTCATCTTTCTTTTTCATCTCATTCATTTGACCATCTACAAATACGTATCTAATGGCAGATTTTTCTTCGAAGTATGGCTTATCTGTGATTACTAGGTTAGCTAATTTCCCTTTTTCTATAGTTCCAGCTATTTTACTGATCCCGAGCTGATCTGCAGCATTAGTAGTAAGTGCAGCGAGAGCAGCAGATTCTGATAATCCTGCATCCATCATACGCTTTAAATTTTTGCGGATGTCACCTGGCTTGGTAGAGATTCCGGTAAACGCAAATTTGATTCCTTTCTTCTCCATCATTGCGGCTTGCCCTTCATAATCTTTGATAGACTCTTTCTTACGCTCTTCTCTTGCCATTTCCTCTTTTTTGTTAGCTTTTTCTAGTAGAGATAATTTGGCTTCTTCCTTTTTCTTCTTTTTCTCTTTCTTAGCCTTGGTATTGACAGCTTTCTCCTTCTCCTCTTCTGTCATTTTAGACTCGTCTTTCTCCTCTTTTTTCTCTTCTTTGATAGCCTTTGGTAGATTCATGGACAATACAAGGGGATATCTTCCTGCAGTTATTTTGCTAGCCATAGGCCAACCTTGTTCTACATCAGCTAGAACTAGGTTAAATCCCAGTTCTTTTTGTAGAGCAATAACTCTACTTACGTCCAATGCGTTTTTTGCTATGAAGTAGACAGGTAGTTGCTTATTTACTACGGGTATGAATGCTTCTATCGCTGGCTCAGATTGCGCCCTACGCATACCAACTGGATTCATATTGTACTTGCTGCTGTATTCGCTAGTAACTGCTGCATTACGGTATATATCACGGTACTTGGCCATTACGCCTATAGTCGTTCCTGGAGCTACTCGATTAGCAGATTTTAGTTGAGAGAACATACTAGCTTCTTTCTTGATTACAAGTTGAGCAGATTCGCCTTCTCCTAATGAGAATATGGCGCCCATTCCTGGCAACATACGACCTTGAGGTACTATATGAGCGATTCCGTATCCTTGGTCTCTGAGTTTTTTTACAGAACTCTCCTTAGATGAGTAGTCGTCATATACTGAGTGCTCTGGAGTGATGCCGGCTACAGTATTAGGAGGATTCCCTGGGTCCTTTACATTTGGTCTTTCTTCTTTTTCTTTCTTTTTGAGGCCTACTTGAGATAGGGCATCTATAAATCCTGCATAGATGTACATACTGTCCATATCTATAATCTGAGCGTCATATGGGGCTATAATATTAGCACCAACTTGTTCAATCAATCCATCTCGTAGAAGTACAGATCCAAAAGTAGTTTGTCCTGGATGTGATATAATATGGGCATTAGTCAATAAATAAGTGGCTGTAACTTCCTTGGGCACGTTGCTGTTTTGAGCACTTATCTGTGTTGTCCAACCAGAGATTAGTGTAATAGCGATCAAGAATAGACCTTGTAAGGCATAGTGGTTGTTTATCATTTTTCAATTTTGGTTTAAAAATAAGTAAGTTAGAGCATGTCAATATAAGAATTTGTACTTGTATTTTATTGGTAAGTATAATTACCGCTATAAAAATATGGGCAATGGGATAGTGTTGCGCTTTTAATGCTTTCCATATTTTGGAGGCAGTAAACTTTTATTAGGCTAAGGGATAAAAGAATTAAACCAGCTGTCAAAAAATGTAATCATCGGCAAGTTCCCATGGATTCCATCTATGGAGATCCATAGAGAATGTAATTTTACTTAATAAATTTCGACTTTCTGATTTGTATATATCAGATATTTTTTGGGATACTATTAGAGGTAAATGAAAAGCAAAAAGGCCATCCCCAATCTCTATCATAACACCCCCACTGTAAAATACTTCTCCTTTTAATGGATCGGCAGAAAAAGATTTCGTTCGAGCATATCCTGCGTCAAAAAATAATTTCAATGGAAGTTTAGCTTGCCCAAAGGGTAAATGTGTTTTTAAGTTTATTGCCATAGCAAAATCATTACTTTGACCTATTCTACCATTAGCACTTCCAAGCGCATCTTTGAATCCTCCTCCATGATATCCTATTTGACGATATGCTCTCTTGCTTTGCCCTTGTCTATCGAAGTAGTAATCATTATAACTGTAGTCAGTAAAACCTTGGTTAAGTAGTGCGATACTTCCTTGTGCTAATAGATTATTGTAAGACGATGATTGCCTTTGACTGTTCATTAAAAATTTTGCAGCGAATAATCTAATATCAAGTTTTCGATGCTTACCAAACAAAAATCCATGTCTATAATCTAGACTCAACTTAAGGTAATCTTGAGAATCTAAAAAGCTGCCAGCATGATATTGATTATACTCAAGTTCGACTTCTAATTCGTTGGGTTGCAGCTTATCAAAATTATACCTATTATGAGTTAGTCTCGTTATATTCTGAGTAAATCTATCCATTTCTAAATAGGAAATATCTGTTCCGGTCCACAGCTGCCTTAGACTAGTTTTGCTGTACAATTTGCTAGCAGAGTTATGATAGTGATGTAATGTGATACAAGGATCTATTCTAATATATCGTAGTTGGATGTTTGCATCTTCATTATTCGCAATCGAAAAAGATTTTATCCCCAACCGATATTGAATTTTTCTGATCTTGTCAGATTTAAATTTTGTGTCATAACTGATCCAACTCTGTCCAACCAATTGACCACTATCAAATCCATAAAACGGTGTGATATTCCATTTCAAATTTTTTGCAGGAAAAGTAGAGTTATACATACTTAATCCGAGCATGATACCATCATAAGAGTTATATCCAATTAATGGACTAAGATAAATGTCTTTTTTGCCTGGAGAATCAAATCCTGTAAATATTCTAATACCGATTCCTGGCCTTGGATATCTATTATTTTCTGGATTGATATCTAAGCTGGTTTGATCTGGATCAAGAATTGCAGATTTAATATTTTTGTATTTTTCGAGTATTAAATCTTGTTGAGAAGGGTTTACATTCTCTCTTTCGGTGGTGCCATCTTCATATGTAATAAGCAGCGGCATCATTATTTCTGACTTCCCTTTATTAGTTATGGTTATTGTGCCACCAGCTACCTTTGAGATACTCGCATCTACTGCATGGCCAGCTAGTATATCATTGTAGCCACTCAGATTGATTTTTGATTCTCTCTCTATATGAGAGAGAAGATCTTTATATATTGGATGCTTAAATTTCCATTCGGTATAGAAGCTTCTTAATATCTCACGTACTTTATTAAAGCCTAAAAGTGACTCTGTGTGCGCAATCAAAGTGGATCCTATCTGATATGCATTAAGGCCATAATTAATAGTACTTAACTCTGCGACAGGCGTAGTCAAAGGCTGATGCAAATGTCTACAAATCTGCCCTTCAGTGAAGTGTCTGAGAATTGGCTTATCACTACCCAAAAGAAATGATGGAAGTTTATTATTTTGATAGTTATCACCCTCATGATAGTGGGCAATATACTTCTGTTCAAGGAACGAAGTAAGCCCTTCATCAAAGTAACTTTCATCTCGCTCATTGGACCCTATAGCAGCATAAAACCATGCGTGTCCTACTTCATGTGCTATGTAATATTCTAAGGCATCCGAAGCCCTTACATTTTTAATTATTTTGATAGAAGGATACTCCATAGCGCCAACTAATCCGCTGTCTTCGCCCTGTACTATAGAGAGAGTAGAATAGGGATAATCACCCATGTAGTCTGCCATGTAGATTAATACTTGCTTCGTATATAGCATTGCTTCTGGCCATATAGTATCATCTGGTTTTCTGTATATTTTTACATGTACTATTTGATTGTTATTAAGTGTTACTTTTTCTTCTTCTATTATGAAATCTGGAGATGCAAACCAAGCGTAGTCATGTGCATTCTCTAGGCGTGTTTCTTTGTATTGGTAGTCATTATTAGTATATTGCTTAGTCTCATATCCGCTGTGGGCTATTGTATTTCCTTTGGGGGCACTGAGGGTTACCTCATAGTTGGCAAATTCGCTATAAAACTCTCCCATTGATAGATATGGAAAAGTATGCCATCCATTGCGGTCATATACCGCAGGCTTAGGATACCAAGCTACCATATTGTATAAGTTATTTGACTTTCCTAATCTTGCGAAGTAGTTTGGTATTTTTAGCTCGTAATAAAATATTAAACATATTTCTTCGCCTGGCGGTACGCCTCCTTTTATTGGTACATGCGCGATTTCCTTTTGATCATCCAAATAGATAAGTTGTAATTCGCCCTCTTCGGAGGATAGTGCTACTGTGATTTCTTGATATCCTCCAAGTTCACCGTCGTCAGCAAAGTAATAATCAGTCATCCCCATTTTAATTGCTTGATCTGCAAATGAAGATGTCTTATTACTAAATGCGTTGGCCCAAAGGTGGAAGTATATACGATCTAATGTGTCAGGTGAGTTGTTGAAGTATTGAATCCCACACTCCGCCTTGATAATATGTGTACTAGTGTCTAGCTGTGCATTGATTTTATATTCTACATGCTGTTGCCAATAATCAGATTGTGCAGAAATAAATGATGAGCACAATAAAAGAATTAATATATATATTGACTTGGTCATCGTAAAGTTTCAATTTTTGAATGATGCGAAGTTAATTTATTTCTATTATCCATAGCACCACAAATATAATGAGACTTACCTAATTTATTTTATTGAGCATGCTATGCTATTTTCTATTCAAATATATCACGATAAGTAGATTCGTAAGACTGGTGATACTATATATAATGATGAAGAAATACCTAATGTAAAATCTTACTAGAATTCAGTATTGTAGAAAGTAAGACTAAAGAATATTAGATGATTATCGGACAATAATAAACTTGTCTATAGAAATCACTCCACCACCAACTATCGAAATATAGTAGAGGCCTGAAGGTAATTGTTTGATGTTGATTACTTCATCATAGATGGCAGAAGTCAATATCTTACCATGAGTATTTGCAATATTATATCTTTGACCAATATACTTTTCATCGATTCTAATTTCTATTGAAGTCGGATTAGGATAAACGGATAAATTCAGGGAAGATATTTCTTTAACTTCTGTATTGATATCATTATTAGTCTGAGGAGAATAGAAATCTAACACTTCAAATTCACCTACGCCGTTCGGTCTTCTACCAAAACTCACATCTGTATTTTGCTCTCCAAATTCTATATAATCTAATAGAGCAAAATTATTGTCTGTATTATCATAGATTCCTATTTGCTCTCCGCTTTTTTGTAGTTTGAAGTTGGCATGTGTATCGCCTTGGCTACCATCTTCATCTGCCCAAATCACGAGATAATCGTCAGGCGATAATATGATATTTGGTAGCTGCCATTTATTCGGATTCTCAGAGTTGTCAGATAGATAATAGTTTGAGAGTTGAATGTCCACATTGTCAGCATTGTAAAGTTCTATCCAGTCGTCATACTCTCCATTATTATCGGTTACAGCCATGCTATTACTCGCCATTAATTCATTTATGACAAGATTTGGTGTGGGGAAGAATCCAGTATTAATTTCTGTATTTCCACAACTAGGGAAATTTCTACTTTGATTGCTACTATCCGTCACCTTGATATAATACTGTAAAAATCCAGGAGCGTTAATCGCTATAGTAGCTAAGTAGTGACCATCATCATTAAGTGCCATATTCGATTCGTTCCATTCTGCAGAATCGATTGAGTAGTGGAGTATTACGGATTCTATTCCTAGGTCGTCGATCATGTCTGTATAAATTTGAACATCACTTTCAGTATGAACTATTTTGAGGCTGGTCATAATAGGTACGATGTCGTAATCGTCGAGTTGCTCTAGTGCTTTACTTTTTCTTTTAGTGATAAATGATTTAAGACCATATTTTACATGGGCATCATCAAAGTCATCAAAACTATTGCTGAAGTCTGTAATACTCCAATTATAATCTTCTGTTGCATAAGTATCAGGGATTCGAAATGGGGTAGTCATGCTACTGACATCATCTAATACTGGGTCTAATACGCTGTTATTAAAGTAGGATTGTATGAGTTGATCAACATAGTAAGTATACTTTGCACGATACTCAGGTAAAGTGAGCATTTGCTCGTATAATGGTCTGTCACTTCCCAGTCTATTTGCGTATTGATAGATGTCGACACTCGCCCAGTCGATCCCAAACCAATCTATACCAAACGTATTATCAGTATCATATGGAAGCCAATGGAATTTACCAGTATTCAGATCTTCGTATAAGTAGAAATTATTTTGATTGATAACTCCATCCCAGTTAGAGGTAAGCATATCTATCGCCATTGCCTTGAGTACACTATTTACATCAAGGACTTCTTCTATTTTACATTGAAAATTATTTGTGACAGACGAATTAAGTCTCCAAATAAAATCTGCCAATCCACTATAATCATCTTCCACTGTATTGGTTTTGAGATCATATGCACGGCGTCCACTATTGGTAAACTTATAAGACTCAGGATCGCTATTAATATAATTTAAATTCGCTGGCCATAGGCATTTAAATAGGTTGCCATCCGTATTTTCAAATCTTTTTTTAATAAACTCCTCATCTATATGTTCTACATTAAGATAGAGACCTCGGTATTCATCATTGATATGTAGCCTTACATGATTGACTCTAGCTGCTGGAATTTCAGCATCAGCAAAAAAATCCCAAGCTAACTTAGCTCGGACAATGGATGGATCGTTATGCTCACCATTTAGATTAAGTTTCTCTAACCCTTTAAATTTTTTTTCTGGTTCGAAAGAGTTGAAAGATATTTTAAATGATTTTTTATCCGCTAACCTGCTCGTATTGCCTCTTAATCGTAGGCCTATATTATTGATAGTATCTTTGGTATCTCCCTTGGTAATTATACACATAGCGCGATACTCATGATTACTTCTTACATTTGTGGGTAGCAACATTGTATCTAGCGAATCCTGAGATAGATAGACTTCGATCTTTGGCACGATAGTCTGATCAAAGAGATATCCATCATCAGGTCTAACCTGCTGAGCATTAAGTGAATACTGTACTATGCAGAGCAATAAAAATAATCTTATGTATTTACACATATACTCAAATATAATATAGAATTATTGGGTCGACAGTATAATTTAATAATAATTATACTGTTTTAGAAATGTATAATTTTTGGTGTTTAATCACATAATACATAGCATCATACAATACTGATTTTGGATTCAATATAATTTTAACATCAAACGAATCTATTTTATCTAAACCTGTTGATTTTAAAAATGGTATTCTCAGTTATGAATATGGCTTTTCTGTAAAAAATAATAGAGTTAAATATTTAGTGGATTATGTCAACGAAGGCAGGTCTAAAGACAAGAAAATAGATATCTAACATGCTAGCAATCAAAAATTCACTTACATAAAAACTTAAAATAAAATTATACTACAAGTCGATAGGAAAAATATTGTGCAGACGTTGATAATCAAAAAATATATCAAATTAATCGTTTTTAATCAATGAGTTAAATATAAATAGTCTAAAATAAAAATAGCAGCCATGAATTGTGGCTGCTATTTTTGTAATTATTTCATTTTGTATAATTTATAAAAATAATATTATTCTTCTGTTGCTTCTGGTGAATCTTCCAACTGATCAAAAACACCTCCAAGATCAAACCACTCCATATTACCTGCAATTTTTCCGTCCTCATTATATTCTAAAACGGCGTAATATTTTGTTTGAGTTGACTTACCTGTTTCTTTATGTACCGAACTCCAAGTTCCATAAACTCGAACACCACCATTAGGTACGAATTCTTCATCAACACTAGGATAATATAGTCTATCTTTAAAACTAAAACTGTCAAAACTTGCATGCCATTCTTGCATTCCGCTTCTCCATTGTTCCTTTGATAATGAATCTGTAGTATTCGCTGGAGACCAAAACATATCATCAGCATACATATCACTCATAATATCCAAATCACCACTTTCAAAAAGATTAAACGTAGAATCTGCAGAAGCTGCGTTTTCATTAAACTTATCAAATTGATTAGATTTTGGACTCGGTGCTTGACAGCTTAATATAAATGCTGCAAGAGAAAATAAAAGTAGATGTTTCATTTTTTTTAAATTTTAAAGTTAAATTTTACGAAAAATTGATAATAAAATTACAAGATACATTAATTTATAGTGTTAAGTAAAAATAGATGTAATAAGTGGATAGCAGAATTTTATGAACGAACAAACATAACTATTAAGTTTATCGAGCTTTTCACTTTTTGAGACATATACTTGAGATCTATTTAGTTTTAGTTAATCTAAGGTCAATATCCTTAAATATTCAACTAGTATTTGATTTTAAAAAGGATTTATATTATTCTCTCTTGTTTTAGCTAATGTATTTGCGTAACGGGCGGTAGCGAAATTCCATATGGGGTAAACGAAATATATCTACACCAAAACTTAGATTTTCTATTTTTAAAAGATTCGAGGACCCTATGTTATTTAATTATTAGATAATTTTCATTAATTGGAATACAACTACAAAAGATTGCATTTAATTACTTTTCTTTAACGACACCTTTTCATTCAAAACATTATAATTTGTGGTTATTGATAAATCAGACATTAGATTCATGAGATTATTTATTACAGCCTTTCTTTATTTCGTTATTGGATCTTCATTACTAGCGCAGGTAGTCTATACCGAACCAGAGTTTCCATCACAATTTGATGATGTGACTATATATTTTGATGCAACACAAGGTAATGCTGGATTGGCTGGATTTGCCGATGATGTATATGCACATACCGGTGTGATTACTTCGTCTAGTACTAGTCTTGGGGATTGGAATTATGTGCAAGGTGAATGGGGTACTACTAATGCACCCCTGATGAATAGAGTAAGTCCGGATCTATATTCGCTTGAGATTAATATTCAAGACTTTTATAATCTACCTGTCGGAGAGCAAGTAGAATATTTAGCATTTGTATTCCGTAATCAAGACGGATCCCAGTCAGGTAGATCGTCTGACGGATCAGATATATATTCTCAAGTGTATGAGTCAGATCAAGGTTTGATAGCTAATTTGATATCGCCTGCACTAGGAGGCTCAATCATATTTGATGATGAAAGTCTTAATATTCAGCTGAGTGTAATTAAAGTAGTTGATATCTCAGTATCTAATAATGGTATGTTAGTTCATTCTGAAACAAGTGATGCATTAGACATAACAATTACAGATCTCGTACTAGGCGAAAATGAATTTAGTATACTGTTGGATGATGGCGCAGAGCAACTTACTGTGACTACGACAGTCTTTGTATTGGAGAGAACGAATACCCTAACAAATCCTCCAGCAGAACTTGAAGATGGAGTTAATTATTTCTCTGATGATACTTTTATTTTTCAATTAACCGCACCTCATAAAGATCATGCGTTTTTCCTTTGTCCAGCTAATGATTATCAAATCGATTTAGATTATCGTATGAATTTAGCATCGGATGATGTTACATTCTGGATTGAACTACCAAAGACATCATTTGAAAATGGACAAAATACATACCAGTACCTCGTAGATGGCAGTATTAAACTAGCAGATCCATATTCAGAAGTGATTTTGGATCCAAATAATGATCAATGGGTCCCTGCGGAAGTGATGAATACTCTTCCTGACTATCCTATAGATTTGACTACAGGTATGGTTACTGTATTTGATACTACGGATGAGGAATATCCTTGGACGTCAATCTTTACGAAACCTGCAAAGACGGATCTTGTGATCTATGAAATACTGATGAGAGATTTTTTAAACGATCATAGTTATGCTTCATTATTAGATACATTAGATTACCTACAGACTCTGGGAGTCAATGCGATAGAGTTAATGCCGGTTAATGAATTTGAAGGCAATCAAAGCTGGGGTTACAATCCATCTTTTCACATGGCATTGGATAAGTACTATGGTACTAGAGATCAGTTTAAAGCAGTAATAGATGCTGCACACAGTCGAGGTATAGCCGTAATATTGGATGTAGTGTATAATCATGTTTTTTCTCAGAGCCCATTAGCGCAAATGTTTTGGGATCCACAGAATTTCCGTCCAACGAGTGACAATCCTTGGCTCAATGTAGAAGCGAAACATCCATTCAATGTTGGCTATGATGTCAACCATGAAAACTTCGAAACTAAAAAATGGGTTAAAAGAGTGACGCAGTATTGGATAGAAGAATTTAAAATCGATGGTTTTCGTTTTGATCTTTCTAAAGGCTTTACACAGTTTAATAGTGGAAGCAATTCTGACTTGATGTCTCAGTATGATGCCAGTAGAATTGCCATTCTTAAAGAATATGCAGATTATATCTGGAGCATCGATCCTGATAATTATGTAATACTTGAACATTTCGGTGGTAATACTGAAGAACGTGAATTATCTGATCATGGTTTGATGCTTTGGGGAAATGGACAATACCAATTCGCAGAGGCTGCTATGGGATATAGCTCAAGTCTTGATTGGTTGTCATATCAGCAACGTGGATGGAGTGATCCGCATGTAGTAGGGTATTCAGAGAGTCATGACGAAGAGCGTATGTTATATAAGCTTCTCCAGTTTGGCAATGATGGTCCTGGACATGATACACAGCAGCCTGAGGTTGCCTATGACAGAGCCGAAGCAGCTAACGCAATTTTCTTTAGTATTCCTGGACCTAAGATGATGTGGCAATTTCAGGAATTAGGATATGATTTCTCTATTAATTATTGTATAAATGGCGGTAATAGCCCAAACTGTAGATTGGACCCTAAACCAATCAGATGGGATTATGCCGAAGTAGAGGGTAGACGTCAACTATATGCCGTAATCTCAGCGTTGACTCATCTCAAAAAATCTTATCCAACATTCGCTACTACAGATTTTCATTTTTTGGACCAGTCATACTATAAGCGCATCAAGCTGAATCACTCTGACATGAATGCGGTGACGATGGCCAATTTCAGAGTCGAATCTGACGCTGTAGATCCAAGCTTCCAGTCTACAGGTACATGGTATGAATACTTCACAGGAGATAGTCTTAATGTTACTAATGTCAATGAAAATATTTCACTCGCACCTGGCGAATATCGTATATATACTGATCAGCATATCACTCCACCAGAGTCATTTTACGTAGGTACGTCAGATTTAGGAGTAATTAATGTCGAACTTTACCCTAATCCTATTGGATCATCTGAGAGATTATCACTCATACACTCAGAGTTAAGTGATATTAGAGAAGCATCTGTAATAGATCAAATGGGTAGGAGCTCAGAGATTTCCTATGACTATGATGGATATGAGTTAACCTTAGATACAGCAAATATAAGCAGCAATGGAATTTACTACATCAGAATAGTCACTTCAGATAAGATATACTTGGCTAGGGTAGTGAAAATCTAGTACTTATAATTTGATCTGACAATATTGAAAATGTGCTTCAAGGAAATCTACGAGCACGATGGTCTAGTTACTATCATTAAGTAGTACATTTAAAAAGTACAGTTTGTACACCTCAATAAACTTGAAATCAAAACAGTTTAGAGATCCATCGCAAAACGCAAGAAGTATTTTTGTAACAAATAAGTAAATGAAAAGACTCCCCTAGTTAAGGTAGTTCATGTTACTATTGTAGACATAGATAATTAGAATAACGAAAATTGCAATGCCTATGATTCCTTTACCGAACCAAATTCCTTTCTTTCCCCAATCGTTGTTATTTCCACTCATAGCTATAGATTTTGCTATTGTTATATTGATGACACAAAGAAATAGTTTATCTGCGAGTATTTCTAATTGTTAGAGGCGAATTTTCAGATGTGGATTATATTTCTACTCTTTATCAGCTGGACCTATGCTTTGAAGCATATTTTCTGCTAGTCGGATTACTTTAGTTTCTGTATCAAAGAATAAAGGATATACCCATTCATGTATTTGATTGACCGTAATGTCGTTGTCAAAAAATTTGTCAATTGTCTCTTTGTGAATAGTTGGAGATTGGGCTAAGATTCCAATTATACCTGATTCAGAGTTCGATTTGCCTATCAGCTGAAGCTTCTTATTGTTAATCATTTCTGATCTAATTTTATTAGCATAACTTAGTATGGTAAGATCAACAGCTTCTTTACCAAAGCCCATATATTTATGAATAGCATTAGATAAACCAAGCCTCAGGCCATAGTTAAGTTCTCACATTTCGAATTGGCGTGTAGTATCGATTTATTTTAACAATTATGGTTACTCCAATTTATAAGCTTTGGAACTGCTGCCGTCTACAAAATTTGTGGTAAATGGAATTCCTTTTCTTACATTGATAAATCCATTCCTTCTTGGTCATCTGCCCAGTTGCACTGAGTGCATCACCCAGAAAATCTACCTAAATGCATCGTGGAAAATTTTTAGCATTCTCTATAACTCAGGAAATTTAAATTTTACGAGAATCTTAGACTTGATATCTCTGAAAAAGCACTGACTGGCCCTCTCTAAAATAGTTAATCTGTGGATGATGAGCTAGCGCTTCATGCGATGTTTGAAAGCAACCAACTATAAGCCAAAGCTCTACACAGCTCTACACTTCTCCTTTAACCATAATCTATGTTCTTCATCCATCTGCGGTGACACCTTATCATAAGTTTCTTGATGATAATCATTAAGCCACTGAGTTTCCGTAGTAGTCATGAAATCCATATCTATTAGATTAGTAGCGATAGGGAATAGAGTGATAGTATCAAATTTCAACCATCCTTCCTTATCTTCTACTACGACCATTAGATTTTCTATACGGATTCCGTACTCTCCTTCTAGGTAATATCCTGGCTCATTGGAACTGAGCATTCCTGCATCATGCTTTGTATTAGATCTTATTGAATTGCCAGGCGCAAATCCTTGTGGTGGCTCATGTACATTCATAAAAAATCCTACCCCGTGACCAGTACCATGACCGTAATTGAGACCATGTTGCCAGAGGTGCATTCGTGCTAAAGTATCGAGTTGATTTCCTTGAGTGCCTATTGGGAATTTGGCCATAGAGAGTCCTATCATTCCCTTGAGCACTAGCGTATAATGAAGCTTCTGTTGATCTGTAGGATCCGTAAATGATACAGTTCTAGTGATGTCTGTAGTTCCATCTAAGTACTGACCGCCACTATCGCAAAGGAGCATGCCATTATTCTTTATATCGTGACAAGCATCATGAGTAGGATGGTAGTGTATGATGGCACCATTGCCTTTATATCCTATTATCGCTGGAAAACTTTCACTTTTGTAATGTGCTTGATGACCTCTACATTCTGCAAGTTTGTCAGCAAATTCCGCCTCAGAGACATTTCGTGATTTGAGCGTATCCTCTAACCACTTCCACGCTTTAGCCATGCCTACAGAATCTTTTATTTGGGAAGATTTACTGTGCGCTATCTCAGTTGAGTTCTTAATCGCTTTCAGGTATTTCGCCGGGGTATTGCCATTAACTTTTTTAGCATTAATAGCTCTGTAGAGATAGGCATTACATATCAAGGGGTCTACTAACAAAGTATCGATCTCTGGTAATTGATTGAGATATGCGACTATTTCAGCATAGGGTCTGAGATAGATGTTATCAGCTTTTAATTCGTTTTGTATCGCTACCGGTACTTTTACTTTATCTATAAATAATGTGCTATAAGTCTTGCTTACTACTAGGTAGCAAACTGCCACTGGGTTAAAGTCTATATCAGTTCCCCTTATATTGAGCGTCCATCCTATATCGTCTAAGGTAGTAGTAAGGTGATGATCTGCTTTTTGCTCAACCATCTTAGCTCTTACTTCATTGAGTCTTTCTGTACGGGTTTTTCCAGCGTACTTGGCATCGTGTACATATATCTCATTCATAGGTATAGCTGCTCTGTTTGTCCATGTTGGTGATATACCATCAGCGTCTATTCTAAACTTTAATCCCTCTGAAACAAATGCCTTTTTCAGCATATCACATTGTCCATTAGAGAATAATTGACCATCTACAGCTACGGTCTGACCACTTGAGAGATTGTCAATAATCCAGTCTCTGTAGTAATTGCCAAATTGGTTATGCATCTTCTGTAGTTCAAATTCACTGCTTGCAGTCTCCATTTCTCCTTGTAAAAAATATCGACTATCAGTCCATACCCCAGCATAATCAACAGTCACTACGACAGTACCTGCAGATCCTGTAAATCCACTGATCCATTCTCTTGATTTCCAGTGTTCAGCTACATATTCACTCTGATGTGGATCGCTACTCGGAATGATGTAAGCATCTATTTTTTCTTCTCTCATCCACCCTCTGAGGGCTGTTAATCTATCATTTACGGTCATTTGTCTAATGGTTATTTAAAAAAATGGAATAAAATTTGATGGGCTGATGTCCTATGTTTTTATAGGGTTCAGCACTATTGTTAGTATAAACAAATCTATTTGAACAGATTAAATATTATAATTTTCTTTTATATGTTGTATTGAGCGTCTATATTTGTTTAAGAAATTACCAATCTAAGGTCTATATTATAACGAACTTAAGAAGTATTTTGAATGTTTCTTTTATGTAGTATGTGCATGAATCCTCTTTTTTACTAAATATTTCTGACTAGATAGAGGATTGTCTCAAAGCTACTAATAATGATTATCTGTTAAAATGGCATTTAAACTAGTAAAAGATATTCCAATATGTAATCGGCATTATACCAAATAACAATTGCAATAATGCACGACAAATGGAATAATTAAATTTCGCCAGTCGATAGAATTAAAAAACTACAACATGTTAAAGCAGAATCTAAGTCAAAAAATGCTCCAGAAGCTGTCTCCTCAACAGATACAGTTAATGAAACTTCTGCAGATTCCTACTGCAACGCTGGATCAACGCATCCAAGAAGAGCTAGAATCTAATCCGGCACTCGATGAGGGTGAAGATAATACCGATGTGTTTGATTTGGGAGATGAGAATTCTGACGATAGAGCAGAGGAGAAAGAATTCGAATTAGATGACTATTTGACGGAGTATATGGAAGACGATCCATCAAGCTACAAACTCAAAGGGGATAATAGTGCATATAATATAGAAGAAACAGATACACCAATAAGTGGAGGTAATAACTTTCATGATTTGCTCGAAATGCAATTAGGCTTATTAGAGTTTAAGACTGAAAGAGAGGAGATTATTGCAAATCAAATAGTGGGTAGTATAGATGAAGACGGATACCTAAGAAGAGAAACCTCTGCTATAATCGATGATATAATGTTTGCACATGGATTTGAGATTGTGGAATCGGAGGTAACAGTGATTCTCAGTATGGTCCAAAGATTTGATCCTGCAGGGGTAGGAGCTAGAGATCTTAGAGAATGTCTTCTCATTCAATTAAATGAGAAGATAGAAAAAGCAACAGGTACTCACGTAAGAGCTAAGAATCTTGCTTTGAAGATACTACTTAATCACTTCCAAGAATTTACTAAGAAGCATTATATCAAACTAAAGAAAAATCTATTCGTATCTGACGCTGAACTCAAAGAAGCTATAGAGGAGATACTTAAGCTTAATCCAAAGCCAGCTAGTGGTGCAGCGACTACAGCCAATAGAGTCAATCAATATATCGTTCCAGATTTCTTAATCAGTAATAGGGATGGTGAATTAGAGCTTACTCTAAATAGTCGTAATGCTCCTGATCTACGTATCAACGATCAGTACATGGAGATGTTGAAAGGTTATAAGTCAACAACAGAAAAACGTAAGGCTAAGAAGACAGAGAAAGAAGCTGTGATGTTTATCAAGCAGAAGATTGATTCAGCAAAGTGGTTTATCGATGCTATTAAGCAAAGACAAGATACTCTCAAACGTACTATGTACTCTATAATGCAATATCAGTATGACTTCTTCAGAACTGGAGATGATCGTACACTCAAGCCGATGATCTTAAAGGATATCGCTGAGATTACAGGCCTAGATATTTCGACAGTATCGCGTGTGGCAAATAGTAAATTCGTACAGACAGAGTTTGGTACTAAGAGATTAAAGGATTTCTTTTCTGAGTCACTTATGACACAAGATGGTAAAGAAGTTTCTACACTCGAGGTAAAAAATATTTTAGGTACGATAGTAGATCAAGAAGATAAACGTAAGCCATTATCTGATGAGAGACTCAAAGATATGTTGATAGAAAAAGGATATAATATCGCTAGAAGAACTATTGCAAAATATAGAGAGCAGTTAGGAATTCCTGTGGCTAGATTGAGAAAAGAGTTGTAGAAATTCAGATTAAACTTAGTGTGTAGCTAGTGGGAAAGTAAGTCCAAGTCGGTCACTTTAGTGACTAAGATTATATAGTTTAGATAGATTATAACAATCACCTTGTGAAATTATCGCAAGGTGATTGTTTATTTAATGCCATCTTCAAAATCAATTGATAATGAAATTGGACTGGTTAAGTCTTTGTCAAATAATATGATTTGTAATCCTGCTTGAAAAAATAAGCCATTATTTTGAAGTTGATGGCTGTAGGATACGCTGAGATGGGGAGACGATGGACTGTCAGATGTTTTCGAATCAGGGAGTAATTTTGTTTAATAATGATATTTTAAATGTTTAATTTCTGTACCTAATTACTTGTGCATTGTGTCTAGAGTTTACTACATAATTAGTTTCTACAGGTATCATTCTTGCAGTCGTTTTGGTAGAAAATATAGTTGCTAAATCACCGTATTTGCCTATATAAAATCCTAAAAATTATAGACGCTCAGGAGTAAATTTCATAGTAAAATACCAACCTACCATTAAATTAGAGCCTAATTTGTTCGCGTATATTTTTTATGTCCTTTTCATGAAGTATTAAATTTATATCAGGATTATAATTTAAAGGAATAAAAAATCACCCTACGATTAATTGCGAAAGGTGATTTTTTGTTGCTTTTGCATTTTAAATAATCTAGGAAATATTACAAAGTAAATATCAATCAACAATTCGTCCATTTTAGGAATTTTTTCAAAAACAGATTCCTATCATAGGAATTGGTTATATTGCAAATAATAATTTTTGAGTTGACTATTAGATTTAATATTAATCAATGAGATTGTGAAGTCTGATTTGTATAAATAACTGCTATGCTACAGAACGAATACCAAGTTTCCTTCTTTGATTATCTCTATGACCGTGGTGGATATAAGCGTATTGATCATTTTGCGGAAGAAGTAGCAGCGGCTCTTTACATTAGTAGGAGTGGAGCCTACAAAAAGATCAGAGCTATTTCTAAATTAAGTTTTGATGAATCTATGCAAGTATGTAAATACTTTGGCATCTCACTAGATCAATACCTCGATAGTTTCGGTATGGAGAAGAGCAGCTATGCCTTTCAGTCTGATGACATAGTAAAGCCTTTGACATCTTACTTGCAATGGGCTAAGAATATTCTTACTCATTCGGAATCGATGGACAGATATAGAGATGAGTATACAGTGTATTCATTTAGTAATGAGATTCCAGTATTTCACATTTTGCCTTTTCATCATTTACTGAGTTTTAAACTTTTTATTTGGAATAGAAATAACTGGAATATTTCACAATATGGATTGAAATATGACTTTGATCACTTTGATAAGGATACAGAGCTGAAGTCTACTTTGGCAGAAGTAAATGATCATTTTATAAGTTATGAAAGTGTAGATGTATGGGGAAGTGATTTTCTTACCAATACACTCAACCAACTTAGATATTATACCAAGATAGGTGCATTTAGGAGACAGGAAGATCCATTGTTGATCCTTGCAGATATACGTAAAATGATCAATCACCTTAAGTCTACTGCAAAGGCTGGTGCGAAGATGAGATTTGGTAGTAAAGAAAAACATGCTAAAATGGATATCTATCTCAACTATACACATACAAGTCCAGAGTTAATCTTTATACAATCAGGCAAAAACAGAGTAATATACTCATCCTATTTATCACCTAATTATTTACGTACTACTGATGAGCGTATATGTGACTATACTAATAGCTGGATGGAAAAAGCTATAGCACAATCTTCACTTATTAGTAAAGTAGGTGAGGTAGATAGAGAAAATGTTTTTAATTTTTTGAATAGTATTTTAGATGATATGGAAGATAAACTTAGGTATTATTCAAGATAATCAAATTGTTATTTATGATACTTAGCCTCTGCTACATCCATCGCATTCAATAATATCTGGCATCCTTTTCTAATCTGATCCTCTGTTATTATTAACGGAGGAGCCAATCTAAAAGATTTATCATTAAATAAGAAGTAATCTACTAATGCGCCACCTTCTTGAGCTGCATTGACTACATGCTTGAGGAATTTGCGACGCTTCAGCTCTACGGCCATCATCATACCAGAGGATCTGACTTCAGCTATGATATTATGTTGGAGTAATGATTTGATGAGTTTTTCTTTAGCCAATACACCTTCTATGATCTTATCATCTAATAATGTTTGCAGTGTCGCCAAAGCTGAAGCAGTACATACTGGATGTCCGCCAAATGTAGTAATATGACCAAGTGTTGGCTTATCTGCAATACAATGCATGATTTCTTTCCGTGCTACGCATGCGCTAATAGGCATTCCGCCACCCATAGCCTTTCCGATAGTAAGAATATCAGGCTGTATGTGATACTTCTGATGTGCAAATAGGTGTCCTGTCCGACCAAATCCAGTTTGTATCTCATCTAATATTAGTAGTGTATTAGTATGTTTACACTTGGTTCGAATAGCTTTTAACCATTTTTGATCAGGTGTGATGACTCCAGATTCTGCCTGCACTAGTTCCATAATGACACAAGCAGTTCGACATGTGATTTTTTTTAAATCTTCATGACTATTAAATCTAATATGTTTGATACCAGGCATAGATGGACGAAATGCAGACGTAAAATCCAAATCACTTCTAAGTGATTCTGCAGCAACAGTACTGCCATGATAGGCACCAGCGGCAGCTATGATCTCATATTTATCTGTATATCTTTTCGCTATTTTGACCGCCACTTCTACAGCTTCAGAGCCAGAGTTGAGAAGGTATACATTATCAAGTCCATGACCGAGATGCTTGGTAAGTAACTCGGCATATTGTGTTTGTGGTGATTGTATATGCTCACCATATACCATCGTATGCATATGAGTATCCACTTGATCCTTGATGGCTTTCACTACTTTTGGATGTCTGTGACCTAGGCTAGACACCGATATTCCACTATTGAGATCTAGATATCGCTTGCCATCACCACTATAGATATATAAGCCTTCAGCGCGCTCGACATCGAGCATCATCGAGAAAGTACTGGTCTGCGTTACATGGTTGATATATAGATCTCTCTTTGATAACATATGGTGTTACAATTGGATGTATTAAATTAGAAGACAAATATGAGGAAAATCAATTGGGCCAAGGCGATAATCACTTGATTTTACGGCATTTCTACATATATTTGTATCATCACGCTTTCCTAGGAGTTACAGTTGTGTTAATAAATGCCTCTGACAAATCTCAACTAAGCACCTGACGTTATTTTTGTTGGCCTGCAAGTTGGACAATATCGAACTTATCCACGCATTTCAAAAATTGAAATTTTATAGATCAGACCTTACGTCGTATCATAACTAACTACAATATGAAATTAAGATTACTCATTGCTCTATTTACGATTACAACCGTTTTATCAGCGCAAGGTATAGTGTTTGAACACACACCTTGGAAAGATGTTATGTCTAAGGCTAAAGAGGAAGGTAAAGCGATGTTTGTAGATAGCTATGCTACTTGGTGTGGACCTTGTAAACGGATGTCTAAAAATGTATTTACTAAATCTGAGGTCGGAGATTTTTTCAATGAGAACTTCATTAATCTTAAACTTGATATGGAAAAGGAAGATGGTGTGTCGTTTGGTCATAAATATCCAGTAAGTGCCTATCCTACGTTATATTTTTTAGCTGGAGATGGAGAAATAATTCATAAAGAGAAAGGTGGAAAAAGCGTAGAGAAACTTTTGAAGTTGGGAGAATTAGTATTACGCAAGTATGATACTAGTGAACAATATGTAGAGGCATATGAAGCAGGAGAAAGAAATTATAATCTTGTACATAATTATGTGAAAGCGTTAAATAAATCTGGGAAGCCTTCTCTCAAAATATCAAATGAATATATTAGATCTAAACCTGATATCACAGAAGATCAAAGATTATTGTTTTTGTTAGAAGCAGCTATTGAGTCTGATAGTAAATTATTCGCTGAAGTAATTGAAAATAAAAATAAGATCGAGGAATTAGTAGACAGAGAAACGTTCGTCAAGAAAATCACTAAGGCAACTAACGCTACTGTCGTAAAGGCGGTTGAATATGAAGTGCCTTCTCTTTTAGATGAAGCTATAGAAGCATATAAAGAGACCGTTGGGAATGACAAGTTATCTATATTAAAAATGCAGAGGTATTATCATGAAAATACGGGTGGACAACCAGAGCTTCTTAATCTCAGTAAGAAGCAGTTCAAGGAAGTAAAAAAAGACGAAGCTGAACTAGGAAAATTGTTATTGGATTTAAAGCAATATGAAAAAAATGGACAATTTCAGGAGCTGATAGAAGAAGCTAATAAGCACCTCGTAAAACTTAATAATAACGATATCAATATTGTGAATTATTGTAAATTTTTGGTCAGCATAGAGAAGACAGATCAAGCGATAGAGATAGTAGAAAAGAGGATGAGAGAACTCGAAAAGAAAGAAGTAAAATCCGCTTCTTTAGATAGATTTTTAAAATACTTACAAAGCAAATAGGCATAGATTTATACAATTCCCCAATCAGTCATCACATACTACTGAAGCATCCTGAGAAATGTATGATGATATTTGAATATTGATTAGTTCAAAATGTAATGTTGCTTTAGAAGAAAACATATAGTCTATAGGTAACGAAGTCACACGAGAAAATTCTTGAAAATTAAGCGAAAGCTAAACAGCTTAAAATTGGCTAAATTTTAGATAACAATCATCCATAGTTTTCGCTAACTTCCAATCTTTTTCAGTGATAGTATTTCCAGTATCATGAGTAGTCAATTCTACTTTCACTGTATTATATACATTGAACCATTCTGGGTGATGGCCCTGCTTTTCTATATGATACGAACATTCCATCATCCAAATCATTGCTTGTGGAAAATCTTTGAAGTGGTATTCTTTTTTGAGTTTATTATTTTCTTCCTTCCAAGTCATTCAATTGTAAATTTCAAGAGTAAAAAATAACCAAGAAACAATTGGTCGTACGTCTGGCATACTATTTAAAAGACCAATCGTATTTATCAATATCTTCTAGGCAAGCCACCAATAGATCTATGGTATCACTGATGTCACTCTTACTGGCCATCTCTATTGATTGATGGAGATATCTAAGAGGAATGGAAATTGCTCCCGCTATACATCCTCCTTTGCTATATCTCTGTAGCCCAGCAGTATCAGTACCTCCAGCTGGAAGTAACTCCATTTGATGCTTTACTTTATGATTGGCTGCTGTTTGCCTCATGAATTCTACCATACGGTAGTCGCAGATAGTAGCACCATCCATGATCTTGATAGCGGTACCTCCATGTAGAGAAGATATTCTCTCATGAGCGACAGCGCCGGGTAGATCATATGCCATAGTTACATCTAGAGCGATACCAAAATCTGGGTCTATGCCAGATGCCGCCGCAGTAGCACCTCTAAGGCCTACTTCCTCTTGTACTGTAAACACGGCATATATATCGTACGGTACTTCTTTATTTTGAAGTGCTTTCATAGCCTCAATCTGAACAAATACTGAGATGCGATTATCCAAAGACTTAGAATTAACGCAATCACCCATCTCGATCAATGCGCGCTCTCTCGTGATAGGGTCACCTATACGCACAAGTTGCTTTACTTTGTCAGCAGACATTCCCGTATCGATAAAGTATTCGTTGCTTTTTGTCACTTTTGACCTCTCTTCGTCGGTCATGACATGTATAGGTTTGGTACCCATTACACCCATTATATCTTCTCTACCGTGGATGATCACCCGCTGAGCGGTAAGTGTCTTAGGGTCAAATCCTCCTAAAGTATGGAATCTAATAAATCCATCATCATCAACATGAGTAACCATAAAGCCAATCTCATCCATGTGAGAAGCGAGCATTACTTTTTTATCAGATGATTGCCCCTTTTTGATGGCTATAACATTACCAAGGGCATCAGTGCTTACCTCGTCTGCTATACCATTCATCTGGTTAATTACGAAAGACCTTACTTGCTGCTCAAATCCTGGAGCGCCAGGCAACTTGCTTATAGTACTTAGTAGATTTACATCTATCATTTTTTATATTTTACGAGACTTTGAATCTCAGTTTTTATTGTTGATAATGCAAAATTGCAATTAGAAATATCTAAGCCATTCATATTCTAATACTAATCAACTCAAATATAATCATTTATAGAATTGAAGAGAATATGTTGTGTTAGTAAGTTAATATCAAGTTTTTCAGTGTTCGTCGCATTGATTGATACTGCTGTTTAATGTTGAGCTATTAAAGTTAACGTGTACTCAATAACAGACTACTGATTGTCCCTCAAATCATACGTATGGCATATTTGTTTTATATAAAGTTTCCTTTATACTATCTTGCCCTCTTTATTCAAGTCGTTTTAATATAAACGATCATGATAATGTTAAATAAATACTGCAATTGCAATTAATATTACGGTATTAAATTACTTTTTTATTATATGTCTATCATCAAGAAGTTAGTTGGAGAAACATTGATCTATGGAATGGCTTCCATATTTCCTAGATTGCTCAATATCATGATGACGTTAGTATATCTTACTTATAGATTTAAGGATACTGAAGATTATGGCTCTTATAATGAGATGTATGCCTATGTAACTATCTTTCTAACCATACTTGTTTATAGACTGGATACGGCTTACTTTAGATATGGTAGTAGACTAGAAAATAAGGATAATGTATTTAGTACTGCGTTGATTCCTGTTATCGTATCTGCAATAGTGATTGTGGGAGTCGTATTGGTTTATAGCCAATCAATCGCTACTTGGTTGAGTTATGAAGACAAGCCACATTATATCCAATGGTTTGCCTTGATAATAGGTTTTGATGCAGTCGCCACTTTGTTTTATGGTAAATTTCGATTAGCTAGTCAAACTAAACGTTTCTTGTTTTTCAAGGTGGCTAATGTAGTATTGACTATTATATTCATATTGATTTTTCTGGAGGTTATACCTAGAATTGCTCCTGAGATAGGTCAGAATATAGCATCCTTTTTTGGGGTGACTAAGGAATTAGATTTTGTGTTTCTAGCAAATCTATTGGCGAGTGGATCTATTCTTTTATTACTCATCCCAGAGTTTGTTAAAGTGAAATGGTCACTAGACTTCAGCCTATTGAAAAAGATGCTCTTCTATTCTTTTCCATTGATTGTAGTAGGCTTAGCAGGTAATATTAATCAAGCTTTCGCAGTGCCATTACAAAAATATTTCTTAGGTTCAGATACGGCAGCTAATCTCAGTGATGCAGGACTATATGCCGCCGCCGCCAAGATTGCATTATTATTGAATCTATTTACAGTAGCATTTAATTATGCGGCAGAGCCTTTCTTTTTTAATAATGCTAAAGAAGATAAAGAAAAGAAAGCCTATGGTCAAGTCGCCTTGGCATTTACAATAGTATGTGTGATTGTGATCATTGGAATTATAACATTCAGCGGACTGGCTCAGTACTTAGTAGGTAGCCAATACCGAGCTTCCTTAAACATTGTACCTTGGTTACTTTTTGCTTACTTCTTTTTAGGCTTGTATTATAATGTCGCAATATGGTTTAAGCTCTCAGACAGGACTATGGTCGGAGCCATTATTTCAGTTTTTGGAGCGATTATTACATTAGTTGTCAGTATATATTTCTTACCTAGAGTCGGTACTATTGCATCAGCTTATGCAGCTGTAACCACCTACGCTTTTATGATTGTAGCAGGATATTTGACAGGCCAGAGATATTACCCCATACAGTATCCTATAAAGAAAATATTAACCTATGTGGTTGTAGCTGTAGTTATGACAGTCTCATTAGTATTACTAAGAAGTCAAATAAATACTTTTGTGTCTATGGCCCTTGGTATAGTATATAATATTGGGCTTCTTTGGTATGTATGGAAATATGAACGGAAGGAACTATTGAGCTAGTCTGTAATTTAATACATCGAAGTCCTAATATAGTCCCACATAAACACTCTGTTTTTATATATAAGCACTATGACTACGCAGACGGCTGCTATAAGAACACGTCTTGTATTATTACGGATCTTCGCACTCTTTTCTCTTCTAGAGGTATATCTTCTACGACTGCTAAATGACATGATGTTATTCTAATAATATAATTCAAAGATAGTCTATATAGCTTAAATGCTGGCTGATAACTATGATAAAATCCAAGATGAAATACATGTCTCATGACCGTATATCTATTTCATCTAAAATCTAGAAATCTGTATAGAGTTCCCAATAGTTTTGGTCCTCCACTTCTTCTAGTAGTTGTAAGTAGTTAGAGTATCTAAGTTCGCTGATTCGACCTTCTTCTAGTGCTTCTTTAACAGCACAGTGAGGCTCTTGACGGTGCATACAATTGTTGTATTTACAATTTGTAGATAGAGCGAACAACTCTCTGAAATTATGTGCGATATCCTTTTTCTCTAGGTGGTTAAATCCCAAGGTTTTGATACCAGGAGTATCGATGATTTGACCACCAAAACTCAATGGATGCATTTCTGCAAATGTCGTTGTATGTTGGCCTTTGCCAGAGTAGTCACTTAACTTTTGAGTATCTATTTCAATTTCGTCATCTATGGAATTTACGATGGTCGATTTGCCCACTCCTGACTGACCGGCGATGAGTGATGTTTTATCTTTAAGTATCTTTCTAAGATTATTAAGTCCGTTAGCATCTATAGCTGAGCACAGTATCACTTGGTAGCCTATGTTTTCATAGATAGCTTTCATATAATTGTATAGATCTAGATTTTTTTCCTCATAAAGATCACTCTTATTGAATACTATAGTAACGGGAATATCGTAAGGCTCTGTCATTAATAAAAACCGATCAATAAAACCTTGCTTTAGCAATGGCTCTACGATAGTTACTAATAATATGGCCTGATCTATATTACTAGCCAGTAAGTGCACAAAGTGCTTTTTTCTTGGTGATTGGCGAACTACATAGTTTTTACGAGGAAGTATTTTTTTAATGGTACCCCATACTTCTTCATCTTTACCAAGTTCGATCATCACTTGATCTCCTACGGCTACAGGATTAGTAAGTTTAAGGCCATCTAAGCGAAATTTTCCTGAGACACGGCATTGGTATACCTCGTCAGTAGTCTGCACATGGTACCAGCTACCAGTAGATTTGATGACCGTGCCCTCTATCATATAAGTGCTTTCTTATTTCTGTAACTCAGAAAATGAAATTTGTATTTAACATTCATGCTATCGGATATTATCGTTTTGGATGAGTTTCGTCAAAACCATTAACTGTTGTATTCATAGAATGCACCGCGTGCGATAACTCAGCAACTAGTGTAGGGTCATTTTCTATAGCATTACCTACTACAATCATATCTGCTCCGGCTTGCACATTAGCCAATGCTTTTTCCGGAGTTTTTATGCCTCCACCGATTATAAGTGGGATATTAATATTATTTCTAACTGCAGAAATCATAGACTCGGGTATAGGTGTCTGAGCACCACTTCCAGCATCCATATAGATCATTTTTAGGCCTAATAACTCTCCAGCCATAGCAGTACACACGGCGATATCATTCTTATCTCGAGGGATAGGATTGGTATTGCTCATATAGCTTACTGTAGTGGCAGCTCCACCATCTATCAGCATATATCCAGTAGACATGATCTCTAATGAACTCTTACGTAGAAATGGTGCAGTAATGACATGTTTTCCTATTAATAATTCGGCATTACGACCTGAAATTAGAGAAAGAAATAGTAAAGCATCGGCCTTATTACTTAGTTGAAATGAATTTCCTGGGAAAAGTATCTGTGGAATATTGCAAAGCTCTCTGATACCGACTAATACTTTGTCGAGCATATCATTTACAATGAGACTACCACCTATAAAGAAGTAATCTACATTGGCATCCATTGCATTTTGAAGAATGGTATCTAGTTTTCCCAATCTTAATTGATCAGGATCGATAAGTATAGCAAATTTATTTTGCCCCTTAGCTTTTGCTTCTTGTATTTGACTGTATAAGTTAGTATTCATATATGCTATTTAGCGCTTGCTACTATCAAAGGTAGTGATAATGAAGTGATTTATGAATCAGTGTTAAATTGAGTTAGAAGTACTCGTCTTAATACGATTAATTTTTTTAGTACATCTTCTTTATAAAGTGGTGTGAAATAAGCTCATAAAATGCGGATTTTTTAGCAATTGGTAGAAGACCTAGCTGTTAGTTGCAGTTAGGTGACTTGTGAAAGTAATACATATGTTCATTTCCATTCAACTAATATCTAACCCAAATCAATTTATTATAATAGAGCGAAATACTCCATCTTTACACCATGCAAGGTTATAATATTAAGATCCAGCAGTTCGAAGGTCCATTTGATCTATTACTTTTCTTTATAGAGAGAGACGAGCTAGATGTTAATAATATTCCGATTTCCAAGATCACTGAAGATTTTCTTAATTATATCAAAGAGTTAGAAAAGCTTAATATAGATATAGCTAGTGAATTTATCCTAGTTGCCGCTACCCTTATGCGTATCAAAGCTAAGCTCTTAATTCCTCGTAAAGAAGTAGATGAGGAAGGAAACGAAATCGACCCTAGAGAAGAACTCACACAGAAGCTACTAGAGTATAAAAAGTACAAAGAAATTATTGACGAACTGCGTGATATGGAGCAGACGCAGTCTACGAAGCATGACCGTGGAAATGTATCCAAAGAACTCAAGCAAATTGCAAATAAAGCACTTGTAGACAGTGAGTTAGAATCTTTTGATCTCTTTAAATTACTAAAGACTTATCAGAAGGTATTAGATAAGTTTGAAAATAGAAAGAGGGAAGTAGTGCATGAGATTGTAAGCTATAATTATACGATCGAAAATCAACAAGCTCATATTATCAAGAAGATATCTGTGGGCACAAGATCTACATTCACTGCAATCTTCGAAGGACTCGAAAATAGGGTTCATGCCATCGTGACTTTCTTGGCATTGTTAGAGCTGCTTAATCTCCAAAGAGTGGTGATTACTCAAGGCGAAGGATTTAATAATTTTTGGATAAATTGTTATGTTCCCTCTGTTGATGGAGATGAGGAAGAGTAGGTAAATTTTGTCTTTGATTTCTTAAAATCTGATTTATTTTAAGGAAATACTTTTACTTATTTTCTCATTACTCGACAGCCTATTTATCATCTTAAAGTTAGACATCAGTACATTTTTTAAAGGGAATAGCCTAAGTTAAAAACTGAAGATTAGAACTCAAAATGCCAAGATTGTCGACTTTATCATGTAGACATATAGAAATCTGTCTTAATGCATGGCTAAAAATAGTCGATCATAGATGTATTATCACTTATATGTTACCACGTGGATACTAAGCTATTAATACATTTTGAAATATATCACTTGTAACATAATTAATTGATAAACAGAACTTTACGTTCGTATTACTTTAATTTTAATATCAGTTAATTAGTTCAAAAAAAGGTAGTTTAGACTAAACTACGTGACTATTATTTACTTATATTTGACCTGTTGTAAATTTACCCATACTACACTAACCAACCTATGGAACAAAGAACAAAACAGGATAGTACTTTATTCGATCTTGTTTCGCAATTTGAATCATTGTCAGAAATTGGCAACTTGGACCACCTTAATGAAAAAACGATCTACCAATTAGTTTTCCATTACGAAAGAGAATCCATGTTCGAGCAGGCACTTGATATTGTCGAGATTGCTCTCAGCCGTTATGAATACAGGTCTGAATTTTATATCATCAAAGCTAGAATATTGTTGGAGCTAGGAATACTTGATCTATGTGTCAAGTCTCTAGATCATGCTCAATCTATTGCCCCTTACGAAACAGAAGTAACGCTCCTCAGAGCTAAAGTGCTTTGTCAATTAGGAAGTTGCGAAGATGGGCTAGCGATTCTAGAGCCACTTAAAGATGTAGTGAGCAATGATGACTTGATGAAGATATTTCTTACTGAGGCATATATCTATGACATGATGGATGACTATACTACAGTTGTCGAAAAATTGCGAATAGTACTATACAATGACCCATTACAAGACGAAGCATTAAGTATGCTTTGGAACGCTCTAGATATGTTCAGAGCGTATGATACTAGTATACAGATTACAGAGGAGCTCTTAGATCTGAATCCATATAATTACATGGCTTGGTATATACTAGGTCAGTCTTTTGCGGCGAACTCTGAATATGAAAAAGCAGTAGCAGCCATGGAGTATTCTTTTATAATCAATAGCGGTTATGAAACTGGATATCTGGAGTGTGCAGACTTATGTATGAATATGTGTAGATATGCTGAAGCGTTAAGAATCTTTAAAGAGTACGTGCACCAATTTGGTACAAACTCTGATATATTGTTATTGATGGCACAATGTCAGGCTAAGTTAGGGGATCATACATCTGCCAAACTGAATCTGCTCAAGGCAGTGAAAAGAGAAAAGTCTAACGACGTCATCTACTTTCTGTTAGGTGAGTGCTACAGTAAAGATGGCAGTTGGTACAAAGCAATTGCTACTTACCACAAAGCCATAGATATAGACGATACAATAGAGGATTACTATTTGGCCTTGGCTAAAGCATTTGTAGAAGTAGAAGATTATAACAAAGCGACTATAAATTTCCAGATAGCTACAGATATTGATCCATGTAATAATATCATATGGTCAGAGTACGTAACTTTCCTCATCAAACTAGGACTTTACGAAGAGTCTGACAGATTGCTAGAAGAGGCATTTAATTGTGCTTTCGGAGGTGATATGTTATATTGTCATGCGATTACTTCATTTTTCTTGAGAAATAAGGAAAAAGGATTGAGGCTTTTAGAAGAAGCACTGTTAGAGGACTTTGGTAATCACAAACTTATATTTAAGTTGGCTCCAGAATTAGAAGTCGAAAGGGATATCGTGGCAATGATAAGATATTTTAAAGGAGAGGCTACTTTTCAGGAAGTTTAAGAGTTGCTATAATATTGAGATCTAAAATAATACTATACTTAAAAGTCACTGTTAGACTTGTAAAATTTATAAAAGCAACCTTATGTAGGGTTGCTTTTTTTAAATAATATCTTAGTGATAATTAAGAATATAAATCGCAATGATGTTTTTCGTTTTTACATTGAGTTATGAAGTCAATTATTACAATTTTGTCCATAGTATTTTTTCTTTTACTAACTCAGTTAGCAGCGGCACAGAAGTTTATTCAACTAGAACTGCCAGGAGATCCGATAGTAAACAAGTATTTTGTAGGTAGTAGTATCGTATATAAACTAATAGATTATCCGAATGAATATTTTAATAAGGTAATCAAGAAGATTGATATCGAAAATGAAATTTTGGTTTTCGACAATGGTTATATAAAAGTTGTTGAGATAACACATATCAGAAGATTCCGTCCATGGGCCAAGGCGTTAGGCTATTCACTCAATACTTTCGGGGTAGTATGGATTACCTATGGAGTCTTAGGTGATGTATTCGCAGATGATGATGGATTAGGTGATGAAGGTACTCGATTTGGTTGGGATACGGCTATTATAGGAGGTACAGCCATCCTTACTGGGTGGATTATGCGTAAGTGGTTATACAAGAAAGATTATAAACTAGGAAAGCATGCAAGGCTCAGAATGTTAGATATCACTATGCCTACATCAGAGGAGATATATGGTCGAAAAGAGTAGCGCATTATAAAATATACCTTACACCTAAGTTAAGACTAAGATTATTGATAAGATCATTATTTGGTCCTATGCCGTTGGAGAATGAATGGACACTGAACTCGGGTCTTAGTGTAAAGGTTGTACTCTCACTTAGTTGTCTATGTAACCCAAAACTGACATCTGTAGTCATATAAATATTCTCTTTGAGTGATCCATTTTCAAATATACCATCATGAAGTGGTTTGTCATTTAGATCAGAATAAGGTTGTCTACCATAAATTGTAGATACTGGTTGACCATCTCTACTTATAAGCGTTTCTATACTATAATTAGAATTCACTACAACGTTTGCACTAGTACCAAAACCAAAATCTAGAGCCCAATTATCTGATTCTGTCATTATATATCTGAGTCCGGCGGATAGTGATATGATATTAAACTCAATATTGTCTAATGAAGTCTCATATAAAGTGAGTGCAGGATTACCAGTAAGTTCTTGAATGATACGCGGCTCGTAGGCTCTATTGGAGTAACCTAATCCTATAGAAAACTCTTTCTTTCCTTTTTTGACGCTATATTCTAAACCTGCAGAGTATCCGATACCGAAAGTTCTATACCCCTCAGTTTTATACACATCATCGAATGGGCTATTTACCAAGTTATTATCAAGACCAACGTAAACGAAAATTGATTTTTCAGTTTTAGTGCTTGGATAGATGATATGTGGTGTATATCGTGCGGCTATATCTATAGATTTATGGATGTAGGGTTGATCAGAAGAAAGATTACTCATTTGTCGCATCGAAATAGCAGCAAAATTGATTAGACCAGATGCCTTGGATAATATATATGCTTTTTGTGATGCTTCCACATCAATTGTGACATCTGTTATCGGTGAGACTAATACATAGCTGTTAGGAGGTGTAGTTAAGGTTACCTCACTATTATTACTTTCCGATGCTGAAGTAATGGTGGTTATTAGATTAGTATTCTTTACAGTAATAGGGGTAGTGATTGTTTCATTATTAGAAGCTCTACTAACTGAAGATGACACTATTGATTTTTTTTGAGTTCTAGCTTTTGTCTTTAAGGTCTCAGAAACTGGTTCTCGTGTACTATTCTGAATGTTATCATCTAGGCTAGCATAAATCATAGGCTTCTCCACCTCAAAAGTACTAGGTAGGTACTTATAGAGATTATTAGCTGAGAGGAGTAGTATGAATAAGAGACCTAATTCTATGACTTTAAAACCTATAATGTTGTTGTTTCTTTGCTTTTGGAATTCCAAAGAGTCATGCAGCAGTTCCCAATGGTCCTGTCTGTATGGAGCACGCATTTTGTTCATCTCCTCAGAGACTTTATCATCTAGCATATCATCTGTAAGCTGATCTTTATATAGCATTTGCTCAAATGTAGACCAATCACTTGCAAGGCCAGAGGTTGTTATACTTGCGAGTTTCTGTTTAATAGAGCTGTCAAGATCTTCTGCACTAATGGCATTGGACATTTGCGCTTTATCGAGTTTGTGCTCAAATACAGACCAATCGCTATTGCTAGGCGTAGCCATATTGTTAAGCTTGCGCTTCAGGATGTCGTCAAATTGCTTATTTATCATAGTTTCTTCGACAGTATTATCGCTTTCAGTTTTGTTCTTGCTTTGACGAGATTAGATCTAGAAGTACTTTCGGTTATTCCAAGCTGCTCTGATACCTCTCTATGTGAGTATCCCTCTATCACATATAAGTTAAACACTGATCTATAGGCAAAAGTTAGCTGTTGGAGACATTCTAGTATCTCGTTTGCTGACATTTGACTTACTACATCCGGCGTATTGCTACTTAGACCGTAAGCTGTCTCTAAGTCTTCCGTTCTTTTTCGGCTTCTCTTACGATAATAGTCGATGGCCGTGTTGATCATGATTCTCCTGATCCAGGCTGATAGTGATGTTCCGGCTTTGTATTTCGATATATGTCTAAATACTTTGATGAATCCCTCATGCAATATATCGAGAGAATCGTTGCTATTATTAGAGTATCGTTTACATACAGTTACCATAATAGGATAGTGATCTTCATACAGCTTTTGTTGCGCCCATTTTTCGTTACGGATGCAAGCAGCTATGAAATCCTGTTCATTATGTTGTATGTCTATTACAAAATCCATTTTTAAATATATCTCTTACCGATTAACTTTCATAAGATATCTTCTTGAATTAACGATTTTTTAGTCTTTTAGCTGCTTTTCTTAACACATTTATTTTGTTACTCTCAGGTGGGTAAAGAGATGATTTGATTTAGTCCATCCCAAGTATTAGCCATATCTTTGCATCACATAATTGATCATTACTTTACATATAGATTGTTATTATGAGATTCATTTTGTTTTTGCTTTCATTCATACTTATCCATTCAAGTACTGTAGCACAGCTGACTAATAGTACAGAGAGTAAAAAGGTAGAAGCACTTAATAATTATGTGTTTTTTGCTAATGAATGTGCACATGGAATGTTGATCGTACACGGTTTGCTCTACAGATTTAATCAAGATCTGAATAAGAAAATAGATATGGACTCATACCAAGTGAATTTCTATTCTAATAAGGATCTACCAGCGGATATTTTCGATAATACGTGGTTTTATGATATAGCTCCCTATGACTGGCATAAGATGGCCGAAATAATGAGTAGCGTTTTGCCAGCCGCTAGTGCTCGTGAGCTAAATTTACATGCAGATCAACTGAAGATAATAGTAGTAGACATTAATTCACTAAGATTTAGTTTGGAGAAGCTGATAGCAGCAGATATGAATAATCAAGATAATGTACTAGCTGTATATAATGAGTTGGAAAGAGCGACTACGCTATTTAATGATTTCCATACTCAGCAGCAGAAACTTAGACTTGGTATAGATAAAGTGTATTATAAAATTAAATCATCTCTAGATATAGAGTTTCCAAATCTGATCTCTACGATGGATAACGCTTATCGTGTCTCACTAGCAATAATGAATACATTGCATGCCAAGACTGATGAAGGGTTGAGTGAAAAAATTGAAAAACTAAATACAGCACAAGCTAATCTGAAAGCCACTTCATTAGAGAGTTATAATAGTACTAGATTATTAAGCAGAGAAGTAAAGGGTCATTATAAAAATCTACGATCTCAGGCAGAAAAATTTTCTCAAGGGACTAATGACTTTTATTATACAGCAGATGTACCTGCGGAATATAAGATGTATGGCAAGTACTATTATTATTATAATAAAGATCTGATAAGCAAGTTTAATAGATTTGGTATTGGAATTGTATTTGAGATCAATAGTATACTGGATTATCTTAGGTCTGATCAGCTAAGATATATGGAAGTACCACACTTCTATCAAGTAGTCTATCCTAAGAAAATCGAAAAAGTAGATCACCTCAGCTCTACTGCTGGGACATTGACTGCTTTGCCTACCAAACTCAAGAATAGAGAAGTTTTAGTAGCTAGCAAGAGTATTAAAGTAGATAGTAATAAAGTAGTGTTTGAGCTATACGATCATATGATAGAGGATGGAGATATTGTAAGTATCAACTTCAATGGAGATTGGGTAATTGAAAATCGTAAAATTACTACCAAACCTTATGAATTAAAAGTACAACTCAATCCAGAAGGTAAGAATTATATTATTCTACACGCAGAGAATGTAGGTCATCGCCCACCTAATACTATGGCTGTTTCTTATATGTATAATGGTAACAGAAAACAGATCGTCATGAAAGCCGATCTCAATACAAGTGAGATGATTGAAATTCTACAAGTGAATAAGTAGAAATCTATTCCAATCGCTTTATTAGCCGTCCATTAGTTGTATCCTTAGAGTTAGGATTTAGATCTACGATGAAAGTACTTAATAGACCTATTGTTTGGTCTAATCACATTTGCTTCTTGCACTACTACAAATGAAGGTGATTTCGAATTTGATCTCAGCACGGTCTACAATCAGATTAATTTTGAGAAGCCTGTAGTTGGGCAAGTTTATACCTTTATTTATTTTTAGGAATATTTAATTTGTATCGCAGACGCTAGATTTTTTAGAGGGATTTTAAGTTGTATAATGACTTATTTTTAATTAGAATCTAAATGTATTATCAGCTTAGGGCAGTGCTATTTATAATTCGAAAACGTCATTAATTCTTGCGATTCTAAAGCCTTTCTCAATTACCGATTTAGTTTCCATACTATTTGGATTGATTATAGGGTTTGTATGGTTGAAATGAATAAAGACTATTTTGTTTCTTTCTTGTTCGTTCAGCGCTTTAAATTTTTCGAAACTTTCTATTATAAATGGATGTGGAATTTCACTAATATCTCTATTCTGTAATTCTTTACCACTATAGAAAGTGGCATCTAAAAAGGCATAATCTACCATGGCTAATTCATCAATTATATTTTTATCCCATTTTTCCCATTTGTCAATATCTGGAATGAACAAAGCACTCTTGTTAGGTCCTTTAATCTTATAGCCTACTGTTTCGGAAAATTCATCTCTGTGTGGAACTAATAGAGGAGTTATTTGAATAGATTTTGATAGTTCAATATATTTTCCATTTTCAAGTTCATGGAGAGCGATGTTTTTTCGTGATACCAATAGATTCCATGGTCCATTACTGGAAAGGAAATCTTTCATTTTGGGCATAGCATAAACTGGTATGTCTTTGGAATCCATAGCTTCCTTTCCGAGATACATTAGACCTGTATAATGTCCTATATGAGCATGAGTCAGAAAGATTCCATCAACTATTTCATTAGTGCTTTTTTTTTCATAATTGGTTAGCCTTTTCATCTGTCTTCCGATATCTGGAGTTGCATCGAATAAATAGGTTTTATGATTTTCAGTATCGATGAGCCCCAAAGAAACTACTTGCCTATTATTGTCTGGATTTGTATAAAGATGAGCACAACATTTTTTCTTGCAAGCAATTTGTGGTGAACCAGCATCTTGGATAGTACCAAGAATGACAATAGAAGTCTTGTCTATCTCTATAGTTGACTTCTCTATTAAACTTTTCTCTAATCGATTATCCTCTGAACAAGAAAGAATAATTATAGTAAGAAAAAGGAAGTGAAATATTTTCATGGTTCTTTATTTGTGTCAAATAATTGTGTAGTATGTGACTTAATAATTTGTTTATACAATTAATATTTATGGTTTGGTTAATTGAGGATGAGATAAGTAATTTTAGCATGTGAATACTACATCGATCACAAAAAACGCCATCCCACAAAAGAAGGATGATATTCTATTTATATTATCAAATAACAAACGATCCTAATTTTGACTACTTTCTAATTTTTGCTCAATACTAGCGAATGAATCTTCCAATCTGATCATATCTTTCATAATTGATAATGCTTCTTCTAGATAGAAATCTTTCTTCATGCCATCTAACCAATCCTGATTACGAGCTTGCTTAGATTCATCAAAATTGATGTTGTCCATGTCTACTTTTAGGTTAGATATCTTGAGGCTTGCTATATCAGTATCGTAGAGATCTTTGTACTGCTCTGAATCCTCTTCTCTCTGATCCATTTCTTTGATAAATTGATCTATGTTGAGAGAGTATGTAGAATTGTCTCTATACTTTTTAATGCGTTCCGCATTAGCAAGCACTTTAGTAAACTTATCATTTTTGTCTACTCTCTTTTTGCTCGTTGCAGCTACCTCATCGATATGATCGAGGAGGGCTACATCTTGGCTATATTCTACTGGATCTATCTCTGTCCACTTCATCGCATGATCATATTCTTTTTCACCTACGTCCATATATTGGTAATTGTCTGGAAGTACAATATCTGGTGTTACACCTATAAGTTGAGTCGATCCTCCATTTACTCTGAAGAATTTTTGAGTAGTCATCTTGAGGCTACCTAATGGTTTGTAATCTTCTGCACCTTTGAATGCTCTATCAAGATCGTAGAATCTTTGCACTGTACCTTTACCATAAGTAGAAGTGCTGCCCACGATTACGGCTCTTTTGTAATCTTGCATGGCAGCTGCTATGATCTCCGATGCAGAGGCACTATATTTATTTACCAAGATCATTAATGGTCCGTCGTATAGTACATCAGGATTTTTGTCTCGGTGTACATATGCATCTCTAGTTCTTGGCTTTACTTGTACGATCGGTCCTTCTTTGATAAATAGTCCAGACATCTCTACTACATCGTTGAGCGATCCACCTGTATTATTTCTAAGGTCAAGGATGATACCGTTTACGTTTACGGTCTTCAATTTTTCTATTTCTGACGCTACATCTTTAGCACAACTATTTCCACCTTTTTTCTCAAAACTAGAGTAAAACTTAGGAAGTTTGATGTAGCCAATATTGTCAATAGATCCTACTTTGTCTATGATCAATGATTTTGCTAATGTTTCTTCTGTAATTACCTCATCTCTTTCTATAGCAAGTAATATTTCCGATCCATCTTTTTTACGTATTGTAAGTGTAATTACTGTTCCTTTCTTTCCTCTGATCTTAGATACTACATCATCTAGTCTCATTCCATAAAGATTGAGTACTTCATCTTCGCCTTCCTGCTGTATAGCTATAATGAGATCGTCTGCTTCTGCTTTTTTAGTTTCCCATATTGGCCCTCCAGGTACGATACTTACGATCTTGATAAAATCGTCCTCAGCCTGTAGTCTTGCTCCGATACCTTCAAGTTTTCCGCCCATATTGATATTGAAGTCATCTCTTTTCTTAGGATTAAAGTAAGTTGTATGCGGATCGCTTTGGTGTGTTACAGCATTAAGGTACTGCTCAAATCTATCAGATCTTCTCTGTTTGTTTAATCTTTTAAACCATTTTTTATAGTTCTTCGTGTGGTCCTCTATAGCTTCAGCGATCAATTCATTTCTCTTCTTTTCTACGTAAGGTTCTTTTTCTGAATTTACTGCAGCAGTATCAACGGCAGGAGGTACTAGCATCATCGCTTGTAGTTTTTGCACTTGCTTATCTATCTTAGTCTCTACTTTACTGATAATGTCGTAAGTAATGAGTTGCTCCCAGTATTTTTTGAGTGCCTTTTCGTTTTTAGGTCTTTCTCTATTTTCGTAATCGAGATTTACTTTGTCATTGGAAGTAAGATCTAGTGCTGATACATCTATGGATGCATAAATCCTTTGACCTCTCTGTATCCCTTTTTCGATTAGTTCATTACTCATCTCAAACATTTCGAATGTCTTGATCTTTATTTGATCGTCAATTTTGTCCCTGAACTGAGCTAACTCATCTACCTCCTCTTGAGTCAAAAATCTTTTTCTCGAATCTAAAGCTTCGATATACTTATCAAATATGACAACGCTTAGTTCATCATTGATCATTTTTGGATTGTAATGTACTTGATCCATAAATTTCATGACACCAGTAAGGATCATAGCTTCCCTTTCCTGAAAGTTAAAAGGACTGATAAAGGCTATAAATGCTATCACTGAAGCCAATGCTACTAGTATCGCCGAGTTCTTCATATTATATATAATTTACAAGTATTCATGATTGATAATAAGCATTAATAATACCGATTTGACAGTTTTGTATTTTTAAATACACTTTTTTAAACAGATAATTGCTCTTTGGTAGCTTATAAGAAAGTGGCTTTAACTTTCTTATAACTGAAAGGTTAAGTGGATGACGTATTAGAGACTAGAATGTGTCACTTTCCAAAGCGAAAGTACTCTTCCTATCTATCCACTTGCCTCTAGTGAAATCTGGGAATGCCATAGGTTCACTACCTAGGGCAATTGACTGCTCAGACAAAGGTGTAATAGATAGCCAAGTGGCTGCATCATAAGCATCAAATGGAGCTGCTTTCTTATTCTTAACATGCTCTATGAAGGAGTGTAGTAAGAAGAAATCCATGCCACCATGGCCAGCGCCTACTGCTTGCTTTTCGTACATCTGCCATAATGGATGGTCATGCTTTTCCATGTATTTGTCTTGGCTCTCCCAGCGATGTGATGGGCTGATACCTTCTATATACAGCGATTCGTTGTCTACTTGCCAAAGTCCTTTAGTGCCTTGGACTCTGAATCCTAGAGAATATGGACGAGGAAGATTAGTATCATGATGTAGTACGATAGTCTCATCATTATTAGTCTTGATCATAGAAGTTACTTTGTCCCCAAGTTTAAATTTCTTTTTGGCATTTGGGTGATCTGGTCCACCCTTTATATGATTGACGATATAATCGTGTAGACCTCTAGATTTTGATGACATAGAAGTGATATAGGCTAGTCTGTTACCTCTATTTATATCTATATACTGGGAGATAGGACCGATACCATGGGTAGGGTATAGGTCTCCATTTCTACCGACGCTGTGGAGCGTTCGCCATTTGGATTCGCTAAAGCCTTTTTCGCCAAATTCGACTCCGGAATTGTAAGGCGTCTTACCATTATTGAACTTGACACCTCTAAGATCGTGCTGATACCCACACTCTAAATGTACCATCTCACCAAACATATCTTTACGTACCATCTGTAGTATCGCCATTACATCTCTACGAAAGCATACATTCTCTAGAAAGTAGAGATGTGTACCAGTTTTCTCGTGTGTATTTACGAGTTGCCAGCATTCGTCTAGGGAAAAACCACCACATACTTCCATGCCAGTGTATATTCCAGCTTCCATACTAGCTACAGCCATCTCAGTATGCCATCTCCACGGTGTAGCTATGATCACGGCGTCAAGATCTTCTTTCGCGAGCATATTACGGTAATCATATGGACCGTCTTTATAGATATTGGGCTTTGTAGCATTATACTTTTCATATTGTTTCAGTGTACTATCTATCATACTTTGATCAATGTCACAGATGGCAGCTAGCTCGACATCATCTCTTTGCAGAAGTAATGATACATGGCTTTGGCCTCTCATTCCAGTACCGATCACACCTACACGTATCTTGTTTTTAGTATTTATAACTTGGTGGATAGCTTTAGGCGATAAAAGGGTGCCAGCACCAAGGATGCTACTATATTCTATAAAACTTCTTCTGTTGATGGGTGCCATAATTATAAGTTTTGTATGTAACGTAATGGCTCTCAAGATAATAGCATTATTCATATAAAAGCATTTTGAATTATCCTAAATGAAAGTTGCTTTTAAGATTCGTCGAAAAGAAAAAAAGTCTATATTTGAGTTCAGATTTCTGGACGGTTGGCCGAGTGGCTAGGCTCAGGTCTGCAAAACCTGCTACAGCGGTTCAAATCCGCTACCGTCCTCAACTATTTTACAAACCTCATTCGCTAAGCGGGTGAGGTTTTGTTTTTTAGAGTGCTATTTATAGAAGATCATATTTATATAATTAGTTTATTTGGTCTCTTTGAAATCTTTAATAAGTACCAAGGAAGTAGTAATAGAATATATAACTTTCTCTTATCTATCCTCTACCCAATGTGAGGTATTTTATACATCTTTGCTAGTCTATGAATAATGATTCTGATTTCTCCTATTTAGATCAATTAAATGACGTGCAGCGAATGGCTGTAAGTACTATGGATGGTCCTGTAATGGTGATTGCCGGTCCTGGATCTGGTAAGACTCGTGTACTCACATATCGTATAGCACACTTGCTCAACAATGGTATACCGCCGTGGCAGATTCTTGCCTTGACATTTACCAATAAGTCGGCGAAAGAGATGAAAGAGCGTATTGAGAAAATCGTTGGAAGTGGAGCCAATAGAGTGTGGGCAGGTACCTTTCACTCTATATTCGCGCGCATACTTAGAGTAGAAGCTCATCGTATAGGATATCCTAATGACTTTACGATATATGATACTGACGATAGTAAGAGTGTGATCAAGGAGATCATCAAAACACTCAAACTCGATCCCAAGGTGTATAATGTAGGTGCGATACGAGCTAGAATATCATCTGCAAAGAGTAATTTGATTACTCCCAAGGCATATGTGGTCAATGAAGATCTTATGACATCGGATAAGATGAACCGTAGACCGATGACACATCTTATTTATGAAAAATATACTCATAAATGTCTCAAGGCCGGAGCCATGGATTTTGATGATTTACTGTTGCAGATGTTTAAGTTGCTATACCAAAATCCAGATGAAATTAGACTTAAGTATCAGCGTCAATTTCAATATTTGATGGTGGATGAGTTTCAGGATACTAACTTCTTGCAGTATGAAATACTCAAGCTATTATGTGTTTATGAAGGAAGTCCTCAGAATATATGTATCGTCGGAGATGATGCACAGAGTATCTATAGTTTTCGTGGAGCAACAATTGAAAATATCTTAATGTTTGAGCAGGACTTCCCTAGGCTCAAAACTTATAAATTGGAGCAAAATTATAGATCTACTGATCACATCGTAGCTGCGGCAAATGAAGTGATCAATTATAATAAAAATCAAATTCAGAAAAAAATCTGGACGGAGAACATCGGTGGCCATAAGATCAAAGTAATCAAAGCGGTGACAGAAACTGATGAAGGAAAACGTATTGCCGATACTATAGTGGAGCAAAAAAACAGATTTGGTCTAGCGAATAGACAGATCGCAATATTGTATAGGACGAACTCGCAATCAAGAGTATTTGAGGAATGCTTTCGAAGATCTAATATTGCCTATAGAATATATGGTGGAATGTCATTCTATTCACGTAAAGAAATCAAGGATCTGATTGCTTACTTGAGACTTACAATTAATCCTAAAGATAATGAGGCACTAAAGCGTGTAATCAATTTTCCACGTCGAGGTATAGGTAAGACGACTATAGATAATCTTATAGCATTATCCAATGATAATGACATGAGTATCATGGAAGTGCTGACTCAAGTGGATTTTAATGCAAGGTCTAAGAAGTCGATAGGAGCTTTCATGCAGATCATACAAAAATGTGCATATAAGACAAAAGAGCTCAATGCATATGATGCAGCTTTGTTTATAGCACGTACATCTGGACTGATCGCGCACCTTAAAGCCGATACGACAATAGAAGGAATGAATAAATTGGAAAATGTCAATTCACTTTTGGATGGTATCAAAGATTTCGTCGAAGATGATACACTAGAGGAAGGAGAAGATGCCACTGTGCAAGACAGATCTATAGCAGGATATTTACAGAATATTTCGTTGATGACCGATGCCGATCAAGACGATGGTGAGCAGGATACTGTAACGCTAATGTCTGTACACGCAGCTAAGGGTCTTGAGTACAAATCGGTGTTCGTCGTTGGACTGGAAGAGAATTTATTCCCTTCATATATGTCGATGTCATCACCCGAGCAGATAGACGAAGAGCGTCGACTATTCTATGTCGCGATCACGAGAGCCGAAGCGCACTTGACATTGAGTTATGCAAATAGTCGTTACCAATATGGTCAGATGAGATTTAATGATGCCAGTCGATTTTTAGAGGAAGTGCCAGAGTCTAGTATAGATGCCATCTCCAGTATTAAGCGTAATGCAGGAGGATTTTCTGATGGTGGCAGTACTAGTGGATTAGGTACACCTAAGTTGTTAGGTAATTTTAAGAAAATATCTAGAGTACCCAAGTCTCTGGCAATAGATCCTAAAGACTTCAAACCAAGTCCATCGGATGCGATTAAGGAAGGAATGAAAATCTTACATATGAAATTTGGCGAAGGAATAGTGCAGAGTATCGATGATAGATCTGTAGCTACGATAGTCTTCGATCAGTTATCAGACAATTCTGAGAAAAGGATTATGCTTCAGTTTGCTAAGTTGCAAATTTTGGACTAAAAATCAGTGGACAGTTATTAGCCGATAGGCGGTATTCTGTAAATATTTGAACAAGGGTTCTATTTTCTTGACATTATACTTTAACGATCAAACAAAACAAGTAACACTAAAATAGCGAAATCGTTTAACCTTCAGAGGTGAAGTTGAAATCGATATCTGGGTGATTCTCTTGTGCCATTTTGAGTGACCAAGCTGACTCTGCTAAGAATACTAAATTGCCATCTTTATCTCTTGCGAGATCGCGCATACGTTTCTTTCGGAAGTCTTTAAAGGCTTCGATGTCATCGTAGGTGATCCAGCATGCTTTATTTAATCCTACATGCTCGTAACCTACTAATGCTCCGTACTCGTGCTGCAGACGATATTGGATGACATCAAACTGAAGTGCTCCTACTGTTCCGATGATAATACGACCAGTTGTTTCAGTCTTAAACATCTGCGCTACACCCTCGTCCATGAGTTGGTCTAGTCCTTTTTCAAGTTGTTTAGACTTCATAGGATCCATATTATTGACGTAACGGAATTGCTCAGGAGAGAAACTTGGTATACCTTTGAAATGTAGTTTTTCTCCTTCAGTAAGTGAATCACCAATTTTGAAATTTCCAGAATCATATAGACCAACAATATCTCCAGGGAATGCTTCTTCGACGATTGATTTTTTGCTCGCCATAAAAGCAGTTGGATTAGAGAATTTAATCTTTTTATCCTTACGGATATGCAGGTAATTGGTATTACGCTTAAATGTACCACTACAGATTCGTAAGAATGCAATACGGTCTCTATGTTTAGGATCCATATTGGCATGAATCTTAAATACAAAGCCAGAAAATATTTCTTCATTTGGAAGAACTTCTCTCTCCTCTGTCACCCTTAGTAGTGGGGTAGGTGAAATTTCTACAAAGCAATCTAATAATTCTTTTACACCAAAATTATTAATGGCACTACCGAAAAAGACTGGTGATACTTCACCGTTGAGATAATCTTCTCTATTAAAATCAGGATATACACCTGTCATCATTTCTGTTTCTTCACGAAGTTCTGTGGCGAGTGCAGAACCTAGTTTTTCGTCTAGGATAGGATCAGAAAGATCAGATATCTTAAGTATATCATCTTGTACTTGCTTACCGTGTGGAGAAAATAAAAGTAGCTCTTCTTTATATATGTTATAGACGCCTTTGAATCTCTGACCCATCCCTGCCGGCCAGCTTAGTGGCGTAACATTGAGACCGAGTTTTTCTTCTATCTCATCGAGAAGATCGATACCATCTTTACCTTCTCTATCCATTTTATTGATGAAGACAATGATAGGTGTCTTACGCATTCGACATACCTCAACTAGACGCTCAGTTTGTGCTTCTACACCTTTGGCTACATCGATGACTACGATTACGCTATCTACTGCGGTAAGGGTACGAAATGTATCTTCTGCGAAATCCTTGTGACCAGGTGTATCTAAGATATTAATCTTACGATCTCTATAGTCAAATGCCATTACAGATGTAGCTACCGAGATACCTCTCTGACGTTCTATTTCCATGAAATCCGAAGTAGCTCCTTTCTTGATCTTATTGGACTTGACAGCTCCTGCCTCCTGTATCGCTCCACCGAAAAGTAATAACTTCTCTGTGAGTGTCGTCTTACCTGCATCTGGGTGAGATACGATCCCAAATGTTCTCCTCTTATTGATCTCTTCTTGTAGGTCTGCCATAATGCTATCTATATTGGCTGCAAAAATAGTTAATTAAGCGGTAAAGACCGTGATGCTTGCATGTGTGTAGTTGAAATAAAAATAGGACAATCTACCATTGTAAGTCACTCTAAAGAAGCAATCAATATTACTGTTATTAGTATCTCTATTGGTAGTATATTGGAGTTAGGCTCCTAAGTTAATCCATTAATTAATTTTTACTAGAGTATTAATGTTATCAGAGATGTTAGGACTTCCTATTATTTCTAAGTTTCTTAAAGTGTTTGCTTTACAGTCAAGTCCTTTTTCAACGTTGAGTTTTCTTCTTTTTGTGTAATCGCCTTCCTCATCTGTATTCAAATGGATACTATTTTTTTTTAGAGCTTAAATCTTTTCCGATCTTAGAAATACGTTTAGAGAGTTCAGTAATTTCTTCTTCTACTGTTTTAGCGATATTAGAGATATTGATGTTTTCACCTCTCATAGATAGCTTTTCGCTGGAGGTACGTGCTACGGGTACAATAACCCATAGCAGTATGTATATGATGGGACTCAGCCCAGAGAAAAGAAGTATTACAAAAGCTATTCTTATCCATAATGGATCGTTGACGCCAAAGTAAGCTGCTATTCCGGAGCAAAGTCCTGCAACTACTTTATCATCGCCATCTCTAAATAATCTTTTTCCACTATTTTTCTTTTTAGCCCTGGAAGTATAATTCTTACGGCTTTCTTCAGTAGGTTCGTAATCATCTTCTACTGCTTCGGCACCGAAATCTTCCGGAGAACCCATGATTTGAATTACTTCATCAAGTTCTTTATTACTGATGATGGATGATCCCTTCATACTCTCTTGGAAAAGCTCACCCATACGCACTTCGATATCGTGGATGATCTCATCACAACTTTCAGAATCAGAGAAATGTCTGCGGATTGTACTTAGATATTTCTCGAGATGTGTATACGCATCGATGTCGATGGTAAATGGTATTCCGCCTAGGTTTACATTGAGTATCTTATTCATTTTGTAGCGAGTTTTTTAATTGTAGTTATGAGAGCGTGTGTATTTTTCTTATTGTCAGTACTAACTCTCATTAATGACAACAGATTTGGTTGATTGATTTACTGCAGAAGAAAGTTCTTGCCAAGTATCCATAAGTGCACCAAGAAATTCTTCTCCTTGCTTAGTAAGCGTATAATACTTACGCGGAGGTCCAGATTTAGATTCTTTCCAGCTGTATGCAAGGAGCCCTGAATTTTTGAGCCTACTTAGTAGAGGGTATAATGTTCCTTCTACGACTATCAGTTTTGATTCTTTTAGCTTCTTGATGATATCTGATGGATAGGCTTCTTTTTCTGCTATGATACTTAGTACACATAGCTCTAGTAAGCCTTTTCTCATCTGCGCTTTAGTGTTTTCTAACTTCATTTTACATCTTAGTTGTGTATGATCGTGATAGATAATGATTGATTGCTTCTATATGAGTACAATACAAATATAGAACAAATTATAGTACTATGCAATACAAAGTACAATACTAATACATGGTACTATATATAATGATTAATTTTGTCGATGAATGGATGGAGATAGTCGTCCAAGGACTTTTAAAGTTCTAATTCAAGATCAAGTGTCCAATTTAAGTTTAAGAGTCAAGTATGGTTAATGTCCCAGGAGCTAGGTTAGATTGTGTGTTGTGTTACTTTGGATGGGTAAATGATTTTTTACATTATCTTACTAAGCGAGCGAATTAAGTTGGATTATGAACCTTATCAGTTAGTACATTATTAAAAAATAAATAATGATTCATATTTTTCTCAGCTAAACTTTAGCTACTTTCATAAGACAATTATAAACTATTTCAGCAGTACGATCCCAATCAAAATCATTGGTCCTTTTAAATCCTTTACTAATCAACTGCTCTCTACGTGATTCATCGCTAACTATACTATGCATAGCTCCTACTATTTCATTGGTATCATTAGGATCGATAACTATAGCAGCATCTCCGGCTACCTCAGGCATACTCGATGTGTTGGATGTGATGACTGGTACGCCAGAAGAGAATGCTTCTAAAATAGGGATACCAAATCCTTCGAATGTAGATATATAGATAAGTGCAATTGCACTAGCCAGCATTTCTTTCGCTTCATCTTTGACATCGTGGTACATATGTATCTCATGTTTAAATGGGCTAAAGTTGTATGCTTTTTGGATTTGGTGAAAATTCCATGCAGGTCTACCAACAATCACAAGGTGATGTTCTGTATTGTGTGTCGCTTTATATGATGAGAAGGCTTCTATTAGCTTAACTATATTTTTTCTTGGGTGCAGTGATCCTAGATAGAAGAAGTAAGGATAACCCTCGCTATATTGATTTCTTATCTCTATTTTAGTAGACTTAACTACTGGGGCAAATCCTTTAGGGGAAGCATTATGTCCAATACTGATCTTGCTTGCAGAAATTCCAAACTGTTCGATGATATCAGCCTTAGTAGCTTCTGAAACAGCAATTATGTGATTTGCTCTCTTGTGGAACAGTGGAAAGAACTTTTTATAATACCTGAGGTGATGGCCAGGTAAATGGTCTGGATAATGAATGTAAGCCAAATCATGACTTACCATTACAGATGGTATGTTGGAACGAAGGCTCAGGTAAGCATCACCACTAAAGAATACATCCGCCTTATATTTTTTGAGTGCTCTATGTACTGAATATTCGAACCATAACTTGAATAGAATAGGTAGTCTAGCAGGAACACCTATTTCTAGGGCAGTAACATTATCCGCAAAGACGAATTCAGGATCAAATGGGCGATCAAATAGGAATATGAACTCATGCTCTGGATGATTGGCTACCATGCGACGCGTTACTTCATAGATGTATCTTGCGACACCTTCCATTCTTCCTTTCTGAAGTACACGTGCGTTGACGGCTATTCTCACTAATGCTCTTTTAATTTATTGAATATGCGATCATCGGCATCTATGATATTTAAACTAATCATAATACTTTAGATGATCTCAATACGAAGATAATTCATTTGCCCAATCCTATATCATGATCTGAAGTTTTTGATATTCATCTTTATGGTTATGCCGTTAATGCGAAGATTCTTGTTTTTGTATCCTTCTTTATAGTAATTCTACTAAACCCTTATATTGCAAAACCGTTAAGAACGGTATAAAGGAGACACAATGAAAAAAGAATCAGATGTTCTAATCATAGGAGCAGGAGTGGCAGGACTTACTTGTGCGATCAAATTGGCTATTCAGCGCCCTGATATATCTATTAATGTACTCACCAAGTCTAATGATCAAGAGAGCAATACGCGATATGCGCAAGGTGGTGTTGCTGCGGTATGGGATCATGGAATTGACAATTATAATAAGCATGTAGAGGATACTCTTGATGCTGGTGTTGGATTATGTGACCTTGATGTAGTCCGTATGGTGATAGAAGAAGGGCCGGTACGAGTACAAGAAATAATAGATTGGGGTGCAAGATTTGATAAAGAAGAAGATGGTGACTATAATCTAGGTAAAGAAGGTGGGCACTCAGAAAATAGAATCCTACACTATAAAGATATTACTGGTTGGGAGATACAACGTACACTTAACTATAAGGCGAGATCATTAAAGAATATCAATTTTCTTGAGCATTACTTTGCGGTGAATCTTATTACACAGCATAGTTTAGGTCGAAATGTAACGAGACTTGCGCCGAATATTGAATGTTATGGGGCATATGTATTTAATAAAAAGACAAAGCAGATAGAAACATTTCTTGCAAAGCAGGTCGTTATGGCCGCAGGAGGAGCCGGACAGATATATAAAAATACAACCAATCCAACTATAGCTACTGGGGATGGTATCGCGATGATGTATCGTGCCATGGGGAGAATAGCTAATATGGAATTTATACAATTTCATCCAACAGCATTATATAATCCAGCTGGCGAGAATCCATCATTTCTCGTGTCGGAAGCGGTGAGAGGATTTGGAGCGGTGCTCAAAACTTCCGATGGTAAAGAATTTATGCAAAAGTATGATGAGCGTCTATCACTTGCTCCAAGAGATATAGTAGCTAGAGCGATAGATAACGAGATGAAGATTCGTGGTGATGATTTTGTATTACTGGACTGTACGCAACTCGACCAAGAAAAATTCTATGATCACTTTCCTAATATTACAGACAAGTGTAGAAGTATTGGTATAGATCCATTTGTGAATATGGTGCCTGTTGTACCCGCTTGTCATTACACCTGTGGTGGTATAGTTATAGATAAAGAAGGCCGAACTTCAGTTGCTAATTTATTCGCAGCTGGAGAGGTAACAGCTAGCGGTCTGCATGGCGCTAATAGACTTGCGTCTAATTCACTATTAGAAGGACTAGTCTATGGTCATAATATCCAAGAAGTAATTGTAAAAGAAATCGATAATAGTAGAATAAAATCTGATGTACCGGAGTGGAATGCAGAAGGTACTACTGATCCAAATGAGTTAGTACTCCTAACTCAATCTTTGAAAGAACTCAAAGAAATAATGAGTAGCTACGTAGGTATAGTGCGTACTGATGTAAGGATCAAAAGAGCTATGGATAGACTATGGTTGCTTTATCAAGAGACAGAAGATCTTTATAATAATACAACGATATCTCCACAGCTCTGTGAGCTTCGTAATTTGATTACTATAGGTTACTTAGTGACAAAGTCTGCAGGTATGCGTAAAGAGAGTAGGGGATTGCATTACAACACAGATTATCCATCACATTATGGATATTTAGAAACTACTTTGATGTAGAGTGATTGATTAGTTCAGCACACTTGAAATGACTACTGATTTTCGTAAAAAAGCCCCATCACAACTGCAATGAGGCTTTAAGTAGTTTTCGATATACTTTACTAAATAAAGTATTTGGTAGTTGGAGCCGAATTATGTTTTATTCTTTGATTAATCGGATCGACTTATTGAGAGATTGACCTTTTATATTACATATATAAATACCTGCTGGCTGATCTATAGTAAGTGTATGGTTGTTGATTCCTAATGTTACATTGTATTGTTCTTTATAAATGATCTTCCCTGAGATGTCAGTGATTTCTAAAATAACATTCTCAGCTATATTAGCATTATACATAACTACGAATGACTGTACAAAAGGATTAGGATATATACTGACAGAACTTGTTATACCCTTTATAGATCTCGAAAGTATTTCTATGTCATCATCGTCAAGTATACCATTTGTTGCATGGCCAAGATTGTGAATATTTTGATTGTCATCAGTCATTATGAGTATTTCATCAGTCAGGTCTCCTAGTCTTACAGCGATGAAGTTTTTACCACTTATGTCAGATCCATTTATTGTAAAGTAGATGGCTTCTGGACAAGTTCCTTCGATGATTTCTTCAGGATAACTAAATGTATATGAAGCATCTACCATTACCCAATTTTTCTTTGAGCTAAAAGAGTCACTAATCCCATTAGCAAATTGTAATAACTCGCTGAGATCACTATAGTCGATATCACCGTCTTGATTAAGATCTGCTGCTAGATATTGGTATGCAGTTGTGAGTAATTTTTTTCCTTGTAAGTGATACAGTAATGCTTTTACATCTGCAAAATTAATGGAATTATAATTCGCATTATAGGCGGCTGTTAACATATATTCTACATCACTTCTTACTGCTTGATTGATAGTATAATTGCCTTGAATATCTGTATTCACATTAGCTTCTCCAAAGTGTATTGTTTCATGGTTTCCATATGTTTGGACCTCTTCATAATGAGAGATCTCTTGCCAGTACCCATGATCATCTAAGTAAGGTTGTGTTACTAACTCTTGTTGAGTATTCCAACCTACCCATTCATCTATAATCGGAGTTGTGGAGATAATAGATACATTAGCATTCGCTAAACGCTCTTGGTTAGTAGACATCATGATCATACCTGCTACATTGTATTGTTCAGGGTTATTACTAGGTTCGCAATTAGGGATGTTAGCGTTATTGTTTTGTATGATTATATTAACTTGGCAGTAGCTTTGATTGCCTTTATTATCTGTAACATACATATTGAGTATATTATCTCCTATTTCATCGCAAGTAAATACTCTAAACTTATCGGTTACATCTGGAGAAAATGAAAATTGCAATGGTTCATGACCACAAGGTGAGCTACTTTGCAAATCCAAATCTTTGGCCCAGATCTCAACCATACCGTTGTCTACTATTCCATCATTATTATCATCCATAGGCATAAGTGCAGTAGTGATCTCAGCTAAGCAATATGGAATAGGTCCAGCAGCGTCTTTTACGACGATATCTATTGTGTGGAATACCCTGCCTGTGCATCCATATCTAACTGTAAACATTACTTTAGTAATACCTATTGGGTAAGTGCCGGAGATGTCGCTTTCATTGTTATCCGCATACGGCGAATTATTAGTGATATAAAAATCTTCACCACAAGCAGAAGGAGGAACAAATAATGGTGGTATATCTAAGTAGCTTCCTTCACAGTTAAATGAATTGAAATTGATTTCTTCTGCAAAATCTACCTCAGGAAGATCAGATTTAGATATCTTGATCGTCTGGACGAATGTATATAGTCCAGCTGGATTAGGTCCATCAATCCCTGTAAAAGTGCACCAGTCCATTACTTTATGCGTGCGAAGTATCTTAGTGCATTGTGGTGTCATAGAAAATATCTGATCAGTATAGGCTATACCTATGAGACTACATTCTACATAGTCATATGTTGGGTATCCATATTCGGGTGGGAGATCTTCTGGTTGATATGCTGGATTACATCCTGTAAGTTCGATAAATGGCTCTGGCCAGTGTATGTTGTATTCATTAAATTCTCCAGTAGCATCGACAGTAATAGTCTGTGAACACGACTGTAGATTCAAATTTGGATCCTCTACAGTCCATGTTCGCACAATAGTACCTACATTACAGCTAGAAAGATTATAGTTTACGTCGGGTACGCCAGCATCGTGATCGCCATCATAGTCGTGGTAATACGCATTACCATATATACTTAGATCCCAAAGCTCATCTTGACAATCTACAGTGACATCTGCAGGGCAATAGATAGAGAATAAGTCTTCTTCTGCCATTACAGAAGTACTAAAAGCGAGAGTTATGAGCAGTATGCACAGCAGTGCCCATCCCTTCATGAGGGTAGAGGTTGTTTTCATATTGTTTTGAACCTTTATAACAGATGATAAAAATTGGCCGTAGGTTGGACCAGCGCATTACATATTAAAACAAATATACATATGTTATTTACATTGTATCAGTGTTTTATGTTAAAATTTCCAAAATAGGAGATTGCCATTAAACAATTAGGAGTGAAATAATCGATCGTTTGGATTAAAATAAATAGAAGGCATTATAGTTTATGGATTGTAAATAAAGATTTGTAGGATTTTATCTAAAATATAATTAAGTGATTCATAAGAGTAATCAGAATGGTTTTTTCATAAAGGACCTTGAATATGAAAATGCTTGGATTTACAACATTTGTGATATCTTAATGTCAAGAAAACGAAAAAAAAATTGAAGGCAATATTAAGAAATGTATTAGCAGTGATAATTGGTATAGCAGTAATGATGTTTGTTAATTCTAGTTTAATTCAGGCCAGTGCTTCTATCATACCACCACCAGAAGGAGTAGATCCTATGGATATTGAAAGTATCAAAGCTAACTTTGATAAGTTTACACCTAAGCATTATCTCGTTCCATTTTTAGCTCATGCCTTGGGTACTCTGGCAGGTGTTGTAGTAGCGTGTTTTATAGCGGCCTCACATAAATTAAGAATAGCTATGAGCCTAGGTATCCTTCATTTGTTAGGTGGGATAGCGGCTGCAGTAATGATACCTGCTCCACTATGGTTTATAGTAGTTGATCTTGTATTAGCTTATATCCCTATGGCTTGGTTGGGTATCAAACTGAGCGGAGTAAAAAATAGATATTACAAATTGTAAATAATGCCACCTCGGAGATAGTTAACTCTAAGTTGCCGGCCATTACTATAAATATTGTTCAATGAGTAAGTGTGTGTTGCACTTGTCATAAGACTCCATCTATAAGTAATGTTATATCCTAACTGGATACCTACACTTCCTGATATTAGATTTTTTCTAATGTCCGAAGTATCCATATCGTATTCTAATATTTCATTTTCGTTATCTAGTGTTTTACCTTCGAGACTTATTAACCTATCGTATTGTATTCCCATACTCGGCTTAAGCAACCATTTTTTTGAGATGGTAATCCTTTTATTAATAGCTGCCAACATACACAATACAAGGAATATTGAAACTTGCTGTTAACTGAATACTATTGTAATAATAATATATTTTTGCGCCTCCAATAACTAAGATGTATGTTCAGTAAAGCGGTATTCGATCAATACTTGGAGAAGTTTCCTGCCAGATTAATGGGGAGAGGTGAGTTATCTAATTTATATATGTGGGATGCACAGCAACATTTTGCTCAGATTTGGGATATAGAGAGATTGGATTTTGACATCATGTATGCAGAGAGTCTACATAGTGATATATCTAACAGACTATGGACTGGAGTAGATTATCATCCTAAGGAGTCTATGAATACATTTCTTAAGTATGAGAAAGAATTTATACGTAGTATGTTTCGTGATTTGTTTAATGAAGGCAAAGATCTACAGATGAGGATATCTCGATTTATATTTCATTGTGATGAACTACGTAAACAGATTAAAAAGAAAGAGCCTAAACTATTGCATCATTATCACGACGAGAAAATGGTTGTCAATTACCTTATGCTTAACGATCCTCAGAGATACACCTATTTGGAACTAGTTTCATTTAGAAAAGCAATGGCAGCTATGCAAGCACGTAATATCCCGGAGTATATTACCATAGAAAGTTATACTAAACTTATGCGTATTATTCAGAATTTTATTAAAGCAGACACTTCCATGGCGAATGGTTATAAATCTTTATTTCCTGATCAGAAGTTGCATGTCGCTGGCAGTATGCTCATGGCATTGGATTTTATTCAGAATGTTGACTAATAATGCTATTTCAGATGATGGCGCATATAAAATATTTGGGTACAATCTGTTTGTAATCGCATTTTTATGACTCATACCCTGTATAAAGTAGGGGTAAAGTGGATAAAATGTTAGTAATTGTCATAAAATACCCCTCTATTTTGTATAGTTTTGCGTCAATGCGATTTAAATCGCAAGTTTTAGTACTGTTTACATTGATAATTAATAATTCAAAATTAGTATTTAACATGGCTACATTAAGATTCCAAGCATTAAATGATTCAGCAAACAGATCACCTGTTCAGGTAGATGAGATCTCAGATACTAGGTCAGAGCTTTTCGGAGCTAACGTATTTGACAAGAGAGCGCAGAAGCACTTCATGACCAAAGAAGGATACAAGGCCGTAAGATCTGCTATCGATCATGGTACTAAGATAGACCGTATGATCGCTGATCAAGTAGCGGCGTCGATGAAGACATGGGCTCTCTCTAGAGGAGCGACGCATTATACGCACTGGTTTCAGCCATTGACAGGTACTACAGCTGAAAAGCATGATGCATTTTTTGAGCCTATTGGAGATGGAGATGCTATTGAAAAATTTGCAGGGGGACAATTAGTGCAGCAAGAGCCAGATGCATCTTCATTCCCTAATGGAGGAATCCGTAATACATTTGAAGCGAGAGGATATACCGCGTGGGATCCTACATCGCCAGCATTCGTAATCGGTACTACATTATGTATCCCAACGATATTCGTATCATACACAGGTGAGGCATTGGATATGAAGACTCCTCTACTAAGAGCTTTACAAGCCGTGGATGCAGCAGCAACTGATGTATGTAAGTACTTCGATAAAAACGTAAAGAAAGTAATCGCAACGCTCGGTTGGGAACAGGAGTATTTTCTAATAGATAGTGCACTTGCATCGGCTAGACCAGATTTAACTGCAACAGGACGTACATTATTAGGCCACTCTCCAGCCAAAGGTCAGCAGCTAGATGATCATTATTTTGGATCTATACCTGAAAGAGCACTCGCTTATATGAGAGATCTTGAGATAGAATCTATCCAACTCGGAATACCAGTGAAAACTAGGCATAATGAGGTAGCACCTAACCAGTTTGAGCTGGCTCCATTATTTGAAGAGGCGAACCTTGCTGTGGATCACAATTCATTATTGATGGACGTGATGGAGAAGGTAGCATCTAGACACAATTTTAAAGTATTGTTCCATGAGAAGCCATTTGCGGGGATCAATGGATCAGGAAAACATAATAACTGGTCATTAGCTACAGATACAGGAGTGAATCTATTGGCACCCGGTAAAACTCCAATGAGTAATCTGCAATTTTTAACATTCTTTATTAATACGATCAAAGCTGTATATACACATGCAGATTTACTAAGAGCGACTATAGCTTCTGCAAGTAATGATCATAGACTTGGAGCTAATGAGGCACCCCCTGCTATTATTTCAGTATTTATCGGACAGCAGTTATCTAAAGTATTAGATGATTTAGAGAAAGTATCGAAAGGTAAGATCACACCAGAAGAGATGACTGATCTAAAACTTAATGTGGTAGGAAAAATTCCAGATGTACTTCTAGATAATACAGATAGAAACAGAACTTCACCTTTCGCCTTTACTGGCAATAAATTTGAGTTCAGAGCAGTAGGATCTACTGCTAATTGTGCAGAGCCAATGACAGTATTAAATACTATTATGGCTGACCAGTTGATTCAGTTCAAATCTGAAGTAGATGCAATGTTGAAAAAGGATAAGAAGATGAAGAAAGATGGTGCGATATTTAACGTACTTCGAGAGTATATAAAATCATCCAAGGCTATTAGATTTGAAGGTGATGGATATGGCGAACCTTGGGTAAAAGAAGCGAAGAAGAGAGGACTCAATAATTTCTTAAATACGCCAAGAGCATTAGCTGCAAAAATAAGTAAAGAGGCCTTATCTCTCTATGAAAAGCATGGTGTAATGAATCATGTAGAGACAGAAGCGAGATACGAAATTGACTTAGAAAATTATGTAATGAAAATGCAGATCGAAGGTCGAACATTAGGAGATATCGCAGGAAATCATGTCATCCCTACGGCGATCAAATATCAAAATGTAATCCTAAAAAGTCTAAGAGGTCTTAAGGAGATATTCGGTACAGGATACAAAAAGATGGCATCAGAGCAGATAGAATTAGCAAAGGCCATATCCATACATATCAATGGTATTTCTGCTAATGTAGATAAGATGAATGCTGAGGGAGCAAGAGCTAATAAATTGACGAAATTAGATAAGCAAGCCATTGCTTATTGTGATAAGGTAAAGCCTTACTTCGAGACTATCAGAGTACATTGTGATGCATTAGAAATGATGGTTGATGATGAGATCTGGCCGATGGTTAAGTATAGAGAAATGTTATTTACTAAGTAACACTTTGTAACATGTGCAATTATTGTAAGTTGTATAAAGATTAAAATACTAAATACAATATCCCGTTCAGCGAAAGTTGGATGGGATTTTGCAGATATATTGATTATTTTATTTAAGTCATAGAGTAGCAAATTTTCTCCACCAAATATTGTGACAGCACCAGTAAGTTTAATATTAATTACCTATTTTTTGTGTTTGATTCCTTTCTAAAATATTTTAGTAATTTGTTTTTTTAGAAATTTGATAAAGCTGTTTTTGGTATCTATTTTATCGAAATTTGAATATTTAACTTTAAAACACATTAATTCTTGATTCAGTAAAATTAAACTGATTACACATTTTACTTATTTAGATTAATTCCAAATAATTTAACTCTATTAACCCATATTGGCTAGCTATTCGATATATTTTAGCTTTGCAAACTGTTTATTGTCAAGATTTTGACACTAAAATATTCGAATACAAGTATATAAAGCATTTTTATGAGTTGGATTACAAATTTTTTTAGTTCTAGTATAGGCCGTAAAGTGATTATGAGTCTTACAGGATTATTCCTTATTACATTCCTCATAGTTCATCTTGTAGGCAATTTGCAGCTGATTGCAGGCGATCAAGGAGAGGCGTTTAATCAGTACGCATACTTCATGACAACTAATCCGCTGATCAAGTTTGTATCTATCGGATTATATGTGATGATTTTATTGCACGCAGTATTAGGTCTTGTGATTTATCTCAAGAATAAAACCGCTAAGGGCATAAAGCCGACAGCTAGAAATAAAGCAGATGTAAAGTGGGCTTCAAAGAATATGGCGCTACTTGGGACATTAATTCTTTTCTTTCTTATTGTACATATGGGCGATTTTTGGTTTAAGATGAAGTTTACGGATACGATTCCATTAGTAACATATGATGGATGGGAGCCGATTAAGAATCTATATGAGCAAGTGACTATCACTTTTGACAACCCATTATTTGTGGTTAGTTATGTTTTCAGTATGCTAGTTCTTGGGTTTCATTTATGGCACGGGTTCGGTAGCGGATTCCAGACATTAGGGCTTAATCACAGCAAATACAATAAGCTTATCGATGGCATAGGCAAGCTTTTAGCTGTAGTACTTCCAATTGGATACGCAATCATTCCATTGTATTACTATTTCGTGATGAGATAATCTCTTTGCATACCTACATCCTTTTGATATACTTTATAAGATATATATTATGAATTTAGATAGTAAAATACCGGTTGGAGCACTCGGAGACAAATGGACAGATTATAAGGCCACCATGTCTTTAGTGGCACCTAATAATAAGAGAAGACTAGACGTAATCGTAATTGGAACAGGGCTCGCAGGAGCTTCCGCTGCGGCGACGATGGGTGAACTAGGATATAATGTAAAAACATTTACATTCCATGATAGTCCGCGTCGAGCGCATAGTATCGCTGCTCAAGGGGGTATCAATGCCGCAAAAAACTATCAAAATGATGGAGATAGCGTATACAGACTATTTTATGATACGATCAAAGGCGGTGACTATAGATCCAGAGAAAGTAACGTACATAGATTGGCTGAGGTAAGTACTGATATTATAGATCAGTGTGTAGCACAGGGTGTACCATTTGCTAGAGAATATGGTGGGCTATTAGAAAATAGATCATTTGGTGGTGTGCAAGTTTCACGTACATTCTATGCCAGAGGCCAGACAGGTCAGCAGTTGCTCATTGGTGCATACTCAGCATTGTCTCGTCAGATATCTACAGGTAAAGTAAAAATGTATAATCGTCATGAGATGATGGACCTTGTTATGGTGGATGGAAAAGCGAGAGGAATTATAGCGCGTAACCTATTGACTGGTGAGCTAGAGAGACACTCTGCACACTGTGTTGTATTAGCTACGGGAGGGTATGGTAATGTATTTTACTTATCAACTAATGCGATGGGTTCTAATGTGACTGCTGCATGGAGAGCAGTAAAAAAAGGAGCTTTGATGGCCAATCCTTGTTTTACACAAATTCACCCAACATGTATTCCAGTATCTGGAGATTACCAATCTAAGTTGACACTGATGTCAGAGTCACTGCGTAATGATGGTAGAGTTTGGGTGCCAAAGAAAAAAGAAGATGCAGCTGCTATCCGTGAGGGCAAGAAAACAGCTCTCGACATAGCAGAAGAAGGCAGAGATTATTATTTAGAACGTAGATATCCAGCATTTGGTAATTTAGTTCCTAGAGATGTAGCATCTAGAGCAGCTAAAGTTGCTTGCGATGAAGGGAATGGTGTTGCTCCAACTGGACTAGCTGTATATCTAGATTTCGAATCTGCTATACAGAGATATGGTAAGTCTGCTGCACATTCACAGGGTTTAGATGAATCCGATCAGGTGCTCGTCAAAAAACTGGGTAAAGAAGTAATCGCTGAGAAGTATGGTAACTTATTTCAGATGTATGAAAAAATATCAGGAGAAAATCCATATAAATTTCCAATGAAAATATATCCTGCAGTTCATTATACAATGGGTGGACTATGGGTTGATTACAATTTACAGACTAACGTAGAAGGTCTATTCGCTTTGGGTGAGTGTAATTTCTCTGATCATGGGGCTAATAGGCTGGGAGCCTCTGCACTCATGCAAGGACTTGCTGATGGATATTTCGTGATTCCTTATACTATTGGTACATTCTTATCAAAGGAGATTCGTACACCGCAGATTGCCAACGATACTCCAGAGTTTATGAAGGCCGAGAAAGAGACAGCAGATCGTATCAATACACTAGCTAATAGCAATGGATCACAATCAGTAGAGAGCTTTCATCGTAGGCTTGGTAAGATTATGTGGGAATATTGTGGTATGTCTCGTAACGCTGATGGCTTGATCAAGGGTCGTCAGATGATACGTGAGCTCAGAGAAGAGTTCTACAAAGATGTATATGTACCAGGAGACGCGGATGAATACAACCCAGAGCTTGAAAAAGCACTAAGAGTAGCAGACTTTATGGAACATGGAGAGCTTATGATTCTAGATGCTTTGGATAGAGAAGAATCTTGTGGTGGTCACTTCCGTGAAGAATACGTAACAGAAGATGGAGAGGCTAAACGTAATGATGCTGACTTCACATACGTATCTGCTTGGGAGTGGGATGATAATGATCCTAAGCTACATAAAGAGGAATTAGTATTTGACAATGTAGAGTTGAAAACGAGGTCTTATAAATAAATAGTAAATGGATTTCGAAAAGCGAAATTTTGAGAGCAAGCAGGATTCATTTCTGTTATTTTGAAAAATAAATGATTAGATAAATTTGGTGAGTTAGTTAAATGAAGAATTGAGTATCTTAATTTCTCTTTTTTCGATCTCCCTTAATCTACAATTAATATGAAATTGACACTAAAAGTCTGGAGACAGAAAAACAGTAAAGCGAAAGGGGCACTAGAATCTTACCAAGTAGAAGCTAGTGAGCATATGTCGTTTTTAGAGATGATGGATGTACTCAATGAGCAACTCATCGTTGAAAAAAAATCTCCTATAACATTTGATCATGATTGTCGTGAAGGTATATGTGGATCATGTAGTATGACGATCAATGGAAGTCCACACGGACCGCAGACTGGCACAACTACATGTCAGTTGCATATGCGTAAGTTCAAAGATGGAGATACTATCGTTGTAGAGCCTTGGAGGTCAGGGGCGTTTCCTGTAGTAAGAGATCTTACTGTGGATAGAAGTGCATTTGACCGTGTCATACAGTCAGGTGGATTTATTTCTGTCAATACTGGACAGGCGCCAGATGGTAATGCAATTCCTATTGAAAAAGATTTAGCGTCTAATGCATTCGATGCTGCAGCTTGTATAGGTTGTGGAGCGTGTGTAGCCGCATGTCCGAATGGATCAGCGATGCTGTTTACAGCCGCTAAAGTGTCTCACCTCAATCAATTACCACAAGGGGAAGTAGAAAAGACTAAACGTACAGCTAGTATGGTAGCACAGATGGATAAAGAAGGATTTGGTATGTGCTCTAACGTAGGCGCATGTGAAGCTGAATGTCCAAAAGAAATATCAATAGAGCATATCGCTCGTATGAACAGAGATTATGTAGCCAGTATATTTGGAGGTAAGTAATAGCCAGTTATTGAAACTATTAAAAGCAAGCTCATTCAATGAAAGTTGAGTGGGCTTTTTAATATTTGACTAATCTAAGATCTTACCCTTTTCGCTCTCTGTAGGTATTCGACACACATCACGTTTCTCATACCAACTGTATCGGTTCTTAGCAATTATATTGTATATAGGATCTCTTATAAATCGAGGAATCAATCTTAGCCAAATAACAAATTTCCAAAATCCTCCAACACTTGAAAGTGCCATTAGAGCAGCATTAGATCGAGTATAAATTTTCTTATCAGTTTGAAATATGAGTGAATCAATATTGTTGTATAATTCTTTTTTGAGATTTTCTTTAGCGGTCTCTCCTTGAAGTGCTGCGTACTGTAAGCTATGATTAAAATCTTTACTAATAAGAAAGTCAATAAATCCATTACATACACTACAGATACCATCAAAGTATACTATACCTGATTGCTTGGGTTGTGGATCAAACCATTTAAATAATATTGAAACCGATTGTACCATATTTAGTGTATAAATACGGTATAATCTCGATTGTTGCAGGAATTCATTTTTATTATTTTAAATTTTGACGGTCTACATCAATTCTCTTTAAATTAATGTAGAGATGATCTAACGAAGATTATTAAAAGGTTATTCCAAATACAAATAGTTATTTCACGAAATACAAATCAATAGTTGCCAAAGAAAATTGAATAAAATATGAATTTCTTGTATCAGATTTATTAAATAAATATATAGATTTTTAATGATGAGAAGAGAGAATCTAAAAATTATGAGTCTACTACTTCCGACCTATTACCTCTATCATTAAAGGAGCTTGTAATGTAGCACCAGGTACATCTTCGAGTTCTCTAAATTCTGATAGAGCAATATCCACTTGCTTTTGGGTTAGTTTACCCATACCGACTAGTTTAGGAAGATAGGTATTGAAAAATGATTTGGGCCAATTCCAATCATGTTCATGTGATCTAGCCTGCTTGGTCATATGTCGAGTAGAGATTACTTCTAATCCTAGCTCATGAAATAGACCGGGTATTTTGCGCCCGATATCTAGATTTCCTCCATGGTCACTCATACTTTCTCTAGCTTGCCTGGTCGCGTGGTATAGATTTTCTCTGTAGGGTTCGGTTTGTAGTAAGGTCCAATCATAATACTCTTGTACAGCGAATGTAGCTCCAGGTTTCATAGCGCTGATTACCTTTCTTAATACGTCTTTTACGTTTGGTAGCCAAGCCAGTGCCCATCTCGTATATACACCATCAAGCGAATTAGGTTCAAGGTCCATCTCCATAAAATCTGCGCATATTGTTTCTATTTCTAGGTTGTGTAAATCCGAAACGCGTTTTAAAAAGTCGATATATTTTGGAGATAGATCTACTCCTATTACATGACCACTTTCACCAGCGATATAGGCTAGCTCTTGAGTGCAGAATCCTGGACCACAACCCAAATCTAGAATAGTCATACCTGCAGTAAATCCCGCATTTTTCCAAGCTATATTCGCTTCTGTTGACCAAACCTGATGCTGTACACCTAGTCGATGCATTTCTAAGGCTTCTGTTCCTAGTACGTAGTCATTATTTGGTTTAGCCATGTAGTTGATGTTTTAGTTTTTTTAAAATTACAATTTTTATATATATTATAATGTGCTCTATTTTCACTATTTTAATGTCATGAAAGTTAGTTATGCTATTACTAACATAAATCAACCATATTATGAAAAAGCTTATTATTGGTGCCTTAGTCGGGGGTCTAATTCTATTTTTCTGGCAATTTATTTCCTGGAATTTCTTGCATAACTCCCAAATGCAATACTCTGTGGATCAAGATGAGATTTTAACCATGCTAGATGGCAAACTTGAGCCTGGACAATATATGTTACCTAGAATGCCTGAGGGAGCATCCATGGAAGATTCAGAAAAATATATTGTGCCTTATCTTGGTAAGAGATGGCTGCAAATAAACTATCGTGATAATCTTCAGATGAATATGGGTATGAATATGTTCAGAGGATTCGTTATAGATTTTATCTCTGTATTATTGCTTTGCTGGCTCTTTGGAAGATTCAGAGAGGTAGACATTAAAAGCACAGTATTGAGTTCCATCGCAGTGGGGCTAATTGGCTATTTCACTATCAGTTATCTTAATAGTATTTGGTTCAAGACAGAAAGCCTACCTGATTTAATAGATGCTATAGTCCCTTGGGCGCTTACTGGTGGATGGCTTGGCTGGTGGCTAAAAAAGTAATTTTCTTAAATTAGGTTATATATCTTCGAGACATGTAAAATCTTATAGGTCTTGCTTAATCTTATTTTTTCTTTCTTAAAGTTGGAATAAGGAATACTTCTTAACTGATTACTTGCAATACTGTTGCAGCTTTGTTTAAAAGGACTTATATTTGCCTCAGAGTTACATATCTATGAAGAAAATTAAACATATATTCAATAACCACGGAGATCTCCTCGGATTCGCAGGATCTACTCTTTGTGCTCTACACTGCTCTGCATTACCGGTATTATTTGCTATGGGTATGTTGAGTGGTTTTGAATGGATGGAAAGCCACTGGGTAGAATATGTTTTTTTTATATCAGCGGTATGTATAGCAGGATATACTATTCTAAGATCATACCTTGAGCATCGTAAGCCATTGGCTCTAATGATAGCATGCACTGGATTTTTAATCTTTTTAATAGGTGTTGTACAGCATAATCATGCAGAGATAGGCTTTACTACATTTGGAGGAGTCCTTATCGCTATTGCACATATTATCAATTGGAAGGAACAGCATAGTAGTAAAATGGCAGTAGTTCAGTCTTCAGTCTTATAGTAAGACTACAAAGGTATCTGTAGCTCAACATTTCAATTCATCGACTGGGAAAGGCTATTAATCCTAAGAAAACTCCTAGAGTTCAAATGGTCTAGAATCTCATTCTCAGAAATTCTTTTTTACGGTCTATTACATTACATATAATAAAATTTATCTATTAGGTATCTGATTATCAATAGATTAGTTCATAGTCACGGATTTAGCACTTTGAATTTAGAATAAAAAATTACCTTTGATTATCAGCAGCAAGTGACCAAGTAACTAATAAGATCTTCAATTTAAAACCAAATTATATGGTATTCTTAGATTTTGAAAAGCCACTAGAAAAGCTCTATGAGCAACTAGAGAAGATAAAGCAAGTGGAAGAGGAGGGAGCGGTAGATATGAGTGAGACCATTAAAGAGCTCGAAAAGAAGATCACTAAAGAGAAGAAAGAGATATATGCTAACCTCACAGGATGGCAAAGGGTACAGCTAAGTAGACATCCTGAGCGCCCCTATACTTTATATTATATTGAACAAATTTGCAAAAACTTCATAGAGTTACATGGTGATAGATACTATGCAGATGATAAAGCTATCGTAGGCGGTATCGGTCAGATTGCAGGACAGACTTGTATTATCATGGGCCACCAAAAAGGTGTAAACACTAAAATGCGTCAATATCGCAATTTCGGTATGGCAAATCCTGAGGGGTATAGAAAAGCACTAAGACTAATGAAGTTGGCTGAGAGATTTGGCTATCCAGTAGTGTGTCTAATAGATACTCCGGGTGCATATCCAGGTATCGAGGCTGAAGAGCGTGGACAAGCAGAAGCGATTGCCAAGAATCTTTTTGAGATGGCTGGCTTAAAAGTGCCTATCGTTTGCTACGTAATCGGTGAGGGTGCATCAGGTGGTGCATTGGGTATAGGGCTAGGTGATAGAGTATTCATGATGGAAAATACATGGTACTCTGTGATATCACCAGAAAGTTGCTCATCTATATTATGGCGTAGTTGGGATCATAAAGAGGAAGCGGCAGAAGCTCTCAAATTGACTCCTGACCATATGCTTGAGTTCGGAATGATCGAAGAAATACTAAAGGAACCATTAGGAGGAGCTAATACAGATCCAGAGAAAATGGCAAGGATCTTGAAATCGCACATCAAAGCACAATTATCAGAATTAATGGAAATTGCTTCTGATGATTTGATATCTGGGAGGCTTGAGAGATATGGTAAGATAGGAGAATACAATTTTTTTGAATCATTAGAGAAGGTAGATCCTTAGAAGAAATAAGATGACCCAAGGCCTCAAAACGTACTTTTACAAGAAGAAACTTAATGAGATATCTAGGAGAAATTTCTTAGATAAAAAAGCTTCGAATAATGCATTTCAAAATGTCCTTTTATTTTTTGATGGAACCGATAGTGCAGAGCGTAAGGTGATACAAAAGTATGCTGCAGAACTTGAACGATCTGGTAAATTAGTCAAGTTATTTGCCTATGTCAATACTAAGGAACCCTATAGTGAATTAGGAATAAATCACTACATCAATAAAGATATCAATTGGTATCAGATGCCTAGCAATCAAGATCTTCAGGTCATACAAAATAAAGATTACGATGTGATGATATCGTTACTAAGTGAACTCAAATTGCATCATATATTTGTAATAGAATCAATGAAAGCTGCAATGAAAGTAGGACCTCATATGAACGAATCACAAGATCTTGTATTTGATCTTAGCGTAGATCACAAACCTATTCTCGGTATACCAGAACTAATCAAAAATATAAAAACAAATATCCAATTACTATCCAATGGAAAATAAATTTGGAGGCACAGGAGTCGCGATCGTCACGCCATTTAGTGACGGAGAAATAGATTATTCAGCATTACGTATTGTAGTGGATCATGTGATAAGTGGCGGAGTAGACTTCATAGTAGCCTTGGGTTCTACAGGCGAGGCCGCTACCATATCGCCATCAGAATCTAGATTGGTGTTAGATGCAATCATAGATGAGACTAAAGGAAGAGTTCCTTTAGTGGCTGGAAATTTTGGGAGTAATAATACTAGAGCTTTAGTAAATCAAATTAATGGATATAGTTTTGATGGTATAGATGCGATTCTTAGTGCCAGTCCATCTTATAGCAAACCGTCTCAGCAAGGTATATACGAACATTATACTGTTGTCGCCGATGCAAGTCCAGTTCCTGTAATATTATATAATGTACCTAGTCGTACCTCGAGTAATATATTTGCAGATACTACAATAAGATTGTCTAGGCATTCTAATATTATTGGTATCAAAGAAGCATCTGGTGATTTAGCTCAAGCCAAAGATATCATACGCTCGTCTGCTGAGAGATTTTTTGTGACTTCAGGAGATGATGTACTCGCACCAGCTATGACACTATCTGGTGGGGTAGGTGTGATCAGTGTATTAGCGAATGCCTATCCATTAGAATTCAGTCAGATGATTTCTCATTTTGTGAATGGACAGTCAGAGCAAGGAAAAATTATAGAAGATAAGTTGTATAATTTTCATGAGTGTATGTACTCAGAAGGAAACCCCTCTGGTATAAAAACAGCTATGGAAATACTTGGTGTCTGTGGTGCGGATGTAAGATTGCCACTTACAAGAGTTAGTTCTGATTTACAGCGTAAAATTGTAGAGTTGGTAAAGAATTTGTAATGGCTGTTGAAGAAAAAATACTTGGTTAGTTGTAAATTTAGTTATTCATTTCCATTTTACTTCCTAATATAAGGTTTACACTTTTTACTTCATCTTTACGGATATATCCGACTCGTACAGTGTCTCCAGGATTGTATTTTTCTAGAGCCAGAAATAAATCGGCATTGGTTGAAATGACTTCATTGTTAATCTGAGTAATAAGGTCACCTAAGATGATATTTCCTCTTAAATCTTTTTCAGTAGCTTGTAAACCAAATTTATCTGCGGGGCTGTCCGGCACTACATCTAATATCAATGCACCTTCCATTTTTAGTCTTTGGGTATGCTGCTCTGCAACTAGATTGATTCCTAATATAGGACGCCTTACTTCGCCATATTGGATAATATCAGGTACGACCCAATTCACTTCATCTGCAGGGATAGAGAATCCTATTCCGGCTGATGCTCCTGAAGGACTGTAGATCATCGTATTGACTCCGATTAATCGACCATTACTATCTAAAAGCGGTCCGCCACTATTACCAGGGTTAATGGCTGCGTCTGTTTGTATAACGCCGCGTATAGGACGGCCACCTATGGACTGTATTTCTCTGCCCAATGCAGAGATTACTCCTGTAGTCAATGTTTGATCTAGTCCAAATGGATTACCGATAGCGAATACGGATTGACCTACTCTGAGGTCATGTGAGCTAGCAACTGGGATAGGTTTGAGTTTAGTGTCTGGTGCTTTTATCTTAAGTATAGCAAGATCTTTGTTAGGTTCAATACCTATAAGTTCAGCGTCCCAAGTAGTTTGATCGGACAATGTTACTTGTGCTCTATCAGCTTTCTCGATTACGTGGTAGTTAGTCACTATATGGCCTTCTCTGTCCCAAATAAATCCAGAGCCATTACCAGCAGGAATCTCAGTTACATTCCGACTCCAATAGTCTTGACGTACTGTCGAGGTAGTTATAAATACAACTGATGGCGCAGATTCCTCAAATAGTTTTATAGTAGCTTCTTCTTCAGTAACTATATGCTTAATGGGAGTGATTGTACGTCTATTACTGTGAGGGTCTGCTACTACAGCATTATCAATATTCAGTGATTCTGGAGCAGTGATCTTGTTTTCATCTGTTGATTCTGAGATACTACAAGTATGACTGATAAAAAAACCTAAACTCAATAAAATCAGGAGTGTTACTATATACTTCATATGATGATTACGGCTATTATTAATATTCTAACGAATATAAATGAAAAAGAAGTATTGCGAAATGCGTTTTCGACGAACGATTTATTATCATGGAAGGAAATAGCAAAACAAATAAAGTTGGTGTGGGAAAACACATTATTCTCTAAAATTCAAACAAATAATTTGTTCGGTATAATTAACCTGCTGGTTTGGTCTTTCATTTTTCCAGAACCTTTAAGTAGCTTAAAAGCTTCTTTAAAACACTCATCATAATTTTTATCTTCATCTAGAAAATGAGATAGTGATCCATTACTATTGACAATATAGTTTACTTTGATTGTTCCAGATTTAGAAGTACCAAAAACTTCAATTGGATATTCCTTATTCTTGCTTACATAGACTTCAAAATATTTTATTCCCATACTAGGAAAAGTTTTGTTTTTATTCACTTCCTTCAGTCGATAAACAACTATTTCTGATAACTGATTATCGGAAACTGGCATTATAATTTGATATAGATTAATTGTTTCTAGAACTATTTTTTGAGTCTCGTATCCAGTAGAGTTGCCGATCATCTGACAACCATTTTTATACTCAGGCAATTTAAAATTTCCGTTTAAATCTGTAACCGATCCTATATCAGTATTTTCGATATAGAATCTAGAACCGATAAGATAATTGCCATTTGTATTTAGTACTTTATTTAGAATATAATCGCCTTTTCAGTCAGTTTTAGTTTAGGGGATAACGTCTTCTTCTAGCCTTGAATATACCTTTTCTTTGGATCTAGAGACATAATTCATTTCCATATCGGATTTGATTTTTTTCTATTTAGTGGGAGTTTCATTTTTCAATGCAAACTCTACCAACTCTTCCATTTTCACATACTTTAATGCTTTGATATGTGTGGACTCTAATCTAACAAAAGGAGCGACTCCAGCATCATATGCTTCTTTCCACCTGATAGCACATAAACACCATCCATCTCCAGGCTTTAATCCAGGGAAGTTATACTCTGGTTTAGCTGTACAAAGATCGTTGCCCATCTTAACCGTATAGTCGATAAACTCTTGAGTCATGACTGCACAAATCACATGAGTGCCATAGTCATCTGCACTTGTATTGCAATAGCCATCACGATAATATCCAGTCAGCGGATCAGTACAGCAAGATTCTAATTTTTCTCCAAAGATGTTTACTGGTTCGTCTTTATGGATCATAGTGGATAGGGAGGTAAGTAGAATTAATAATAAGTTCATGTTGAATTAATTTTATTTCAGGTAACAAGTTATTTAATTACCCAACCTTACTATCCAACCACCAAAAAAGTAAGGTGCCAGTCAACACGGCAAAAGGACCGATCGCACCAATCGCATCTCCAAACAACACATGAGTACTAAGAGCTGAAACTAATAAAACTATAAACGCTAGAATAGCATACTTTCGTACAGGTTTTATAAACAACATTATCGAAATACCTGTCTCTAAGACTCCTATAGCAAATACCATCCATCTAGTGAATCCCCACTCAGCAAATCTCTCTACTAACTCAGGAACGCCCACCATCTTGACCATACCCATACCCATCATGCCCGCACAGAGTACTACTAAGAGTATGTTACGGACAGAGGCCATTACATTGATTTCAATTGTTTTTTTGGTTTTATTATCTAGAGACATAATTTTATAAAATTCCAAAAGATAAAATTCAAATTTCAAAGAAGTAAATAACATCTTTTACTATATACTTCTAATTGTTTAAACGAGTCACTTAGTACTATTGTTCAGCCGTAATCTTACAGATCTCTACTACTGTATCCACAGCGGCTTGCATATCTTGCACAGACGTCCACTCATGTTTAGAGTGTATCGCTTGCTCCGCTGCAAATAAGTTAGGACAAGGTAACCCCATATGTGATAACATAGCTCCATCAGTACCCCCACGGATAGATCCTGGATGCTTCTCTACTCCTACACGATCCATAGCGGATAAAGCATATTGCTCTACATATGGATACTTATCAAGTACGTCTCTCATATTACGATATTGATTACGCACCTCAAATGTATAAGTTGATCCTGGATAGTCTGTGAGTACGCTTTTGACAATACTTTCTACCATCTCTTCGTGCTTGGTTAGATTCTCTGTCTTAAAGTCTCTTATGATGAAGTCAATAGTCGCTTCTTCCAAAGCAGATTCTACACGATTGGGATGTACAAATCCTTCCATTCCATTAGTAGTCTCGGGCGACAAGTTACTCTTAGGTAATCTATCGATAATGGCAGCTGCTATTTTGATCGCATTTTCCATTTTTCCTTTAGCGTATCCTGGATGAGCACTTACACCTTGAATCGTTACTTTCAGTGCGTCCGCAGAGAAATTTTCTGCTTCGAAGTGTCCTCTCTCTCCGCCATCTAGTGTATATCCAAAGTCTGCATTAATCTTATTAAGATCTACATTAGCTGTACCACGTCCGATTTCTTCATCTGTAGTAAAAAAGATGGCTATGTCGCCATGCTTGAGATTAGGATTATTAACGAGCTGAAATGCTGCATCCATTATGATTGCTAGACCAGACTTATCATCGCTACCTAATAGAGTCAGTCCACTAGCGGTAATGATATCATGGCCTGTCTTACCATTGAGTGCAGGATATTTATCAGGAGTGATTACTTGAGTAGTATCATCAGGCAATACGATATCTTGACCTTGATAGTTTTTATGTACTATAGGTTTTACATCGGTACCGCTACAATCATATGCAGTGTCAATATGTGAGCAGAAAAATACCGTCTTGGTATCATGATTTACATTGCCAGGGATGCGTGCATATACGTATCCACTGCTATTAGTTTCAGATTTGATACCCATCTCAGCTAGCTCTTCCATAAGTACCTTTGTGAGGTCTTTTTGCTTCTCTGTAGAAGGTGAAGTATTGCTATATGGGTCTGCTGTCGTATCTATCTTAACGTATTTGAGGAATCTATCTTTAACTGTATATTTCATAATGTTATATGTTTTAGAGTTGATCTTCCAAAAGTACAAGTAGAATTGTGAATAAGCGAAGGTTAGGAGGGTAATTATAAGTTACTTTAAAGCCGTTGAATAATCGCGTTGTGTTCGGTTAGAACAACGAACTGATTTACTTTTCATACAATAAGTCAATCTGTTGTCAATTTATTTCAGGAATAGATATTGATAACAAAAAAATCCCAAATATCGATCAATTGATATTTGGGATTTTTAGCATTCGTCGGTAAAGAAGGTTAATTGAATTTATACAAATATGGGATTCGACATTGTGGACCTTCCATATCCAAAATAGACTTTAGTTCGCTGTAGTCTTTGATCAATGTTCTAGATAAATCATCATTAGGTATTAAGGCTCGAGTAGAGGACCCTTTGTTTAATCCTTTGATAAGATCTTCGTACCATTCTTTCTTGATTGATGGATATTCCTTGATCTTCCACTTATCTAATCCGGCCATATCTCCTGCGATCTTGATAGCATCATCTAAGTCACCAATTACATCCACGAGGCCAATTTCTTTTCCTGCCATACCGGTCCAAACTCGACCTTGAGCGATTTCATGTGTTTCTTCTATGGTCATGCCTCTTCCGTTTGATACGATCGTCAGAAACTGATCATATACGGCATCAGTCTCTGATTGCACCATCGCTTTTTGATCTGGACTCATATCAAGATACGGTGACATAGTAATCGCATGCTGATGTGTACGTACAGTATCAAAATTAACTCCTAATTTTTCAGTAGCTAATTTTTGTGCATTGGGTAGCATTGAGAATACACCGATTGATCCAGTAAGAGTATTAGGCATACTTACAATAGTATCCGAGTTGGCTGCGATATAATAACCACCAGAGGCGGCATAATCGCCAAATGAAGAAACTACAGGGATGCCATCGGCTTTGAGGTGTGCGATTTCTTTGTGAATAATATCAGAAGTTAATGCACTACCTCCTCCACTATTTACTCTGAGTACAACAGCTTTAATTTTCTTATCCGCTCTGATTTTCTCAAATATCTTCATGTACTTCTTGTCGGAGATAGATCCTTTTTCGTCTGCGCCATAGCCTACATTACCTTCGGCATACACGATGGCTACTCTGTTATTTCTTGGTCCTTCTTCTTTTAGAGTGATTTTAGATTTGTATTCTTCAAGATCTATGAATTCGATTTTGCCATTTTCTTTGATATCTAGTTTCTTTCTGAGTATATCTTGTAAGTCATCCCAGAATAAAAGCTCATCTACGAGATTAGCTTGTAATGCTGATTTTCCATTGATTCCTTTATAATCATTCATTATAGCATCTAAAGTCGCCACATCGAATCCTCTAGCAATAGTTACTTGCTCTTGGAATACATCCAACATACCATCTAAGAATGTTCTAGTCTGAAGTTTGTTAGGTTCACTCATGTTAGTACGTCTGAATGGCTCCGTAGCACTTTTAAAATTCCCTGCATAAAAGATATCGAATTTGACACCCAGTTTATCCATACCCTCTTTAAAGAAAGGTATCATGGTAGCATATCCTTTTACATCCACCATCCCATTAGGATTGAGAAAGATAGAATCGGCTGTACTATTAACAAAATAAGCAGATTGGCCATAATAGTCACCGTAGGAGTAAATCCATTTTCCGCTCTCTTTGAATTTATTGAGTTCGTCGACTATTGACTTGATCGTCGCTTGACCAAGACTTACATCCTTATGCGTAAGTAGAATACCTTCTATATTACTATCTTCTGCAGCGTTTTGTATGGTTCTTCTAAGATCACGTAATCCTATAGCTTCAGTTGCGTCCATGTTGAACGGATCAGTCTTTACATTACCAGATTTCTCTGGGATAATTCTGCTAAGATCGAGTTTGAGTATAGAGTTGGAGGCTACGGTAGTATCCTTACTAGACGCCATGCTTATCAAAAGCATACCAACCAGAGAAATCATTGCAATAGCTGCAAATACGCCTAAACATGAGGCCGTAAAAAACTTAAAAAATTGCTTCATAACTAATATTGTGATGTTACTATAAGAATGAATATAAGACTGAAATTGTTCTTTAATCTATACAAATGTATTAGTTATGATTACTTGCGAAGATATATTATCGACTAAAGGTATGTTTTGGTGTATGAATACGTCTTTCTATATTTGATTATATCTTTATGATAGGAGATAAGCCATTAATTTATTTGGAATTCGCATAATCGCATTCTCTCAATATCGTATAATCTATTTTATCCTTTCTCAAAATCTGAAGCTTTATGCGCTCCGTCGCAAAATGGCATATTGGCTGACAAGCCGCATCTGCAAAATGATACTCTATTTTCTCTTACCTCTTCTGAACCATCTGCATGCATTATGTTTACTGTGTTAAGTACCAATAATGGTCCTCCTTTATTGATTTTTACGTTTACTTTTGTCTTTTCCATTTTTTCCTTTTGTAATTCTTGTAAAATTGTGATTATCCTTGTTGCTTAGAATTTGATTTAATTAAGTTGCTAACTCTTGAACGAGTTATTCTCTTTACTAATTTATATAAATGAATCGAAATATGAATGTTATCGGTTCACTTTAGGTCAGCAAACTATTAATTTAGACATAATATAAATATAATTACACTGTCCACAATATGATAAAGGTGGTCGAGTTAATAGAAATTTGAATAGAACAAAAAAATTACTTTTCATAATACTGGTATTGCTATTCTTTATGGCATACCGTAAAGATGTCATAGTCTTTACGGGTACCACTCCGCTCTCTGCAACGGAAGTATACTAAACTGCATAATAAGATAATGAGATTGAAAGAACATCAGTGCGTGATTGTAGGCGTTGAATGCGACGAAAGCCTCGAAAACTTTCAATTTCTTTGTATAAAATGAAAATATCGATACCTTAACGGTTTAGTTTTATTTCTTGGAATAACTTTTCATGATATTAATTGCAATACTACCCATAAACCAAAGTATACTAAAGTAAAACGCTACTATGCAGAATTTGAAAAATAGATCAACAATCCTCTTTGCTCTAATGGTGCTACCGATGTTGGCATTTGCTCAAGATGGAGAAGTGGGGCTTGATGAGAAAATAGATCAAGCATTTAAGCCAGTTTCAGACTTTTTTTCTAATGTTATCTTTTTTGAAATATTACCTGACACACCACTAGTTATAGTATTGTTGGTATTGATGGCATTATTTTTTACAATCTATTTTGGCTTTCCAAATATCAGATATTTTAAAACTGCCATCAACGTGGTAAGAGGTAAATATGACGAAATTGAAGGAGGACAAGAAGTTGGTGATGCAGGAGCTGATATAGATGGAGATGGAGATATAAGAAATACGATAAGAGATGAAAGCCATGAAGGAGAAGTATCTCATTTTCAGGCATTGGCCACCGCTGTATCCGGTACAGTAGGTAATGGTAACATAGCAGGTGTAGCCTTAGCAATAGCTCTTGGTGGGCCAGGAGCTACATTTTGGATGATTATATGTGGATTCTTAGGAATGTCAACTAAGTTCGTTGAATGTACGCTAGGTGTCCAATATAGAGATGTAGGACCTGACGGCACAGTATATGGAGGACCTATGTATTATATTAGTAAAGGCTTGAAAGAAAGAGGATTTGCCACGTTAGGTAAAATTTCCGCTATCTTCTTCGCGATATTCTGTATAGGTGGATCATTCGGAGGTGGAAATGCTGCCCAATCGAATCAAGCAACAATTGTATTGAAGGATTTACTTTCACTACAGAGTTCTAGTGCAGGCGCAATTATAGGTTTAATATTAGCTATCATCGTTGGTATTATTATTATTGGAGGTATTAAGAGAATAGCGTCAGTAACAGAGAAAGTAGTACCGTTCATGGCAGTTATGTATCTATTGGCTTGTATATATATCTTATTGGTCAATTTTACAGAGGTTCCTTCAGCATTTCAACAGATATTCACTCAAGCATTTACACCACAGGCAGGGATAGGTGGATTGATCGGTGTATTGCTTATAGGATTCAAAAGAGCAGCGTTCTCTAACGAAGCTGGAGCAGGATCAGCATCTATTGCTCACTCTGCTGTAAGAACTAAGTATTCTGCATCAGAAGGATTGGTTGCATTATTAGAGCCATTCATTGACACAGTAGTAATATGTACAATGACAGCATTGGTTATTATCATATTCAACTCAGGAGGAGCATTCGAATATGGTGGTGAAGGTGGAGAAGTATTCATCGAAGGAGTTGGATATGAAGGAGCAGGAATAACATCACTTGCATTTGCTGAGTACATTCCATATAGTAGTGTCTTCTTAACGATTGCTGTAGTACTATTTGCAGTATCAACAATGCTATCTTGGTCTTACTATGGATTACAATCTTGGAAGTTCTTATTCGGTAGAGGAAAATTAGCAGATATCACTTATAAGCTTTTGTTCTGTTTATTTATAATAATCGGTGCAGCTGCAAATATGAGTTCTATTTGGGCATTTTCAGATGCAATGATATTTGCTATGGTATTCCCCAACATGATAGGATTATTCTTCTTATTCCCTGTGGTGAAAGAGCAACTCAACAGATATTTGGAAGCTATTAAAGGATCATAAGTTTTGTATAAACGGTTAGAGCGTTTGAGTCTAAGAGTAAAGTAGATTGAGTCAATCATCAGATACTATAAATCTATATGGCGATAAATAAGAAGTATATTTTCAGCACTCTATTGGTGATATTGCTACTCATGTCAGTAGGAACATTGGTATGGGGAGCCATACTATTGATCAATGCTAGAGATGGCGGTCAATATGTACGTGTTGGGTCTGTACTTACATTGATCAGTACAATGTGGTTGCTTGTTGCTAACCTCGACAAGAAGCCTAAGAAATAGAATTCATATGCGATACTATAAAGGTCTTAGATGAATATATCACATAAAATAGCATCCAATTATGAATCTGCTTCTATTCAAGTTCATGCTTGGCAGCAGCAAGGTATGGATGTAGTATTTACTAATGGATGTTTCGATTTACTGCATAAGGGACATATACTATATTTGGAAGAAGCGTCTCGGCAAGGAGACAAACTCATAGTTGCTATTAATGCGGACAAGAGTGTAAGTAAGCTCAAAGGAAAGCATCGACCGATTAAAGATGAAGATAATCGCTCTTTGATCATGTCAGCATTCTCGTTTGTGGATCTAGTAGTCATATTCCATGAAGAAACACCATTAGAACTTATAGAAATGATTACACCAGACATACTAGTTAAAGGAGGAGACTGGAACCCTGATCAAATAGTGGGAAGCGATTATGTCACAAATAATGGAGGATCGGTACTCAGTTTACAGTTTGTAGAAGGGTACTCTACTACAGCATTAGAAAATAAGATCAAGAAAACATGACTAATACAGTTTTAGAGGTATATGAATATCTGGATAATATAGCACCATTTGAACTGCAGGAGTCTTATGACAACGCAGGATTATTAGTTGGAGATGTTGAGGCTGTCGTGACAGGTGTGCTCATTTGCTTAGATAGTACGGAGGCAATTATAGATGAAGCCATCCAAAAGGGATGTAATTTAGTCATTGCTCATCATCCGATAATCTTTAGTGGTCTCAAGCAATTAATAGGTGAAAATTATATTCAGAGGACTATCATAAAAGCAATCAAGAATGATATCGCGATCATCGCTATTCATACTAACTTGGATAATGTATTGACTAATGGGGTGAATGAGATGATAGCAAGCAAACTAAAAATGACTAATATTAGTATACTAGCGCCCAAAGATCAGGATATTACAGATGAAGTAGCGGGTGCTGGAGTAGTAGGAGGATTAGCAGAAAAAATGGATACAGAAGAGTTTTTCGACTTTTTAAAGAAGCAAATGCAGCTTTCTGTGATCAAACACACTGATATTTGCTTTGAAAATATACAAAAGATTGCCATTTGCGGTGGGTCAGGTGGATTCTTGCTAGAACACGCTAAAGCTGCTGGTGCACAGGTGTTTGTGACTAGTGATTACAAATATCATGAGTTCTTTGATTCCGATGGAGACATTATTATAGTGGATATTGGACATTATGAGAGCGAACAGTACACTATTGATCTACTTTATAAGCTTGTAAAAGAGAAATTTATTACTTTTGCAGCCCATTATACTCTACAGAGTACTAATCCGGTAAATTACTACTAAGATCATAAGATAATATGGCAACAAAGGAACTAACAGTAGCAGACAAGCTAAAACAATTAGTGGAGCTACAAACTATCGATTCTAAGAAGGACGAAATCAAGATACTCAAAGGTGAACTTCCGATGGAAGTAAGCGATCTTGAAGATGAGATCATCGGTCTAGAGACTAGAGTGAACAAGGTTGAAACTTCTATTGAAGAAGTAAGTGTGGAAATCAATAAACACACTGCCAACATCAAAGAAGCTGAGGCGCTCATAGAAAGATACAACTCACAACTTGATAATGTGAAGAATAACAGAGAGTACGATGCCCTTAATAAGGAACTTGAACTCCAAAAGTTAGAGATTCAACTATCTGAAAAGAAAATTAGAGAAGCTAATGCAGCTAAAGAAGTAAAGGAAACAAGCCTTACCACTGCAGTAGAAAAGCTAGAGAAGAGAAAAGAAGATCTAGAAACTAAGAAAGTAGAACTTGATAAGATTATCGCTAAGACTGAAAAGGACGAATCGAAGCTCGAGAAGGCATCTACTAAAGTAAGAAAGACTATAGAAGATAGACTTCTCCAATCATACGATAAGATCAGAACGTCATATAGAAACGGTGTAGCAGTAGCTCCAGTAAATAGAGCTTCTTGTGGAGGTTGTTTTAACCGTATACCACCTCAAACTATAATAGAGATAGGTTCCATGAAGAATATCATAGCATGCGAATATTGTGGTAGAGTACTAGTAGATCCTAGCCTTATAGAAACAAAGAAGAAGAAATAGTTTTCTGAAAAATTTAATTTTGAGCCATGTAGATTCACTTCTACATGGTTTTTTTTGTGAATATTTTCTGGTTACTACATACATTCTAGAGACCCTGGTCATATAGTTTTAATATCTGGTAGACTATGTGGCGCAAGTCTCGATGCCTCATCACTTCAAATACCTAGTTGTCTAAATTATACAGAAAGCTAAAACCAACAATTCAAAACGATGATTTCTATGTATGTTTGCAAGCAATGAAAATATCTCTAAATAAGTTGATTATGACCTCATTGCTACTCCTCTGTAGCTTGCTAATATCAGCTCAGTACAGATTTGAGATTACGCCCGATATTGAAGAGGCATATGACTATGCGATGAGCTTACGTAAGACAGAGGCAAAGAAAAAGTTACAATACATCAAAACTGCTGACCCTAATAATCTTATGGTTCTTCTCGTAGAGAATTATCTTGATTTTTTCGAGATATTTATCAATGAAGATGAAAGTCAATTTGATGAATTGGAGCGAAATAAAAAGCAGAGACTCCAGCAAATAGAAAATGCTAAAGTAAAATCTCCCTACAGTCGATTTGTAAAAGCAGAGATAATATTGCAATGGGCCTTGGCAAGAATGAAGTTTAATCAAAGATTTACGGCTGCACAAGAGATATATTCCGCATATAACTTACTAGAGAAAAATGTAGCGATATATCCGGAATTTCTATTAAATAAAAAAAGCCTTTCAATCCTTTATGCATTGGCAGAATCACTTCCTGGAATTGTTAGAAAAGTTTTTGGAGTAGATGGATCTATACAGCGAGGAACAGAAGAGATAGTTTTGCTAACGAAATTAGATCGTGATGTGGCATCGGTTTTCTATGATGAAATATCTACGATTTATGCTTATATCTTATCTTTCCAGAATAATGATAAGCACAACGCTTGGACATTTATCAAAGACAGGAATATGAATATTGAGAATAATCCATTAGCATGTTTTGTTTTAGCTAATATTGCTCAAAAAAATGGACTCAACGACAAAGCAATAGATATACTTTCTAATAGACCGAATGGAGACAATTATGAGAAATTTTATTATTTGGATTTTTTACTTGGGAAATCAAAACTGTATCGATTAGAGAAAGGAGCCGATGAACACATTAAAGTATTTATAGATAATTTTAGAGGAGAACACTTTATTAAAGAAGCATATCAGAAGTTAGCTTGGTACGAGTTAGTGATGAATAATAATTTCGTAGCGTACAAGAAGTATATCGAATATTGTATGGATAGTGGCAGCGATTTAGTAGATGAGGATAAACAAGCCAAGAGAGAGGCTAAGAGTAAACACGTACCACACCCAGATTTACTGAAGGCAAGGTTGTTATACGATGGCGGATATTACCAAAGAGCATATAGACTGTTGATTACCAAGGCTTATTTGTTTCAGAAAGGCAGTATCGAAAATATTGAATATAATTATAGAATGGGGAGGATCTCACAAGCACTAAATAACCCTCGAGATGCGATACAGAAATACGGATATGTAATCAATATTGGCAATAAATATAAGAGTTATTATGCATGTAATTCCGCATTACAAATCGGATTGATTTATGAATCGCAAAGTGATTACAGAAAAGCTAAGGAGTACCTCAAAAAATGTCTTAAAATGTCTCCTGATGAATATAAAAATGGACTTCATCAGAAGGCAAAATCTGCCTTGGAAAGGATAGACGAAAAAGAATAAATTCGTAGGGTAACTAATCTCGTAAGTGTAATGAGTTACATTACCATTTTTTCATTGCATGTTTTCATTGCCAATTTCAGAATCTTGACATTGATTTTGTGGGTAAGGGTATTTCCATTTTATATAAATATGATACTCTTGGATTTGAAGTAATTCCAGTATTGGATGAAAGAGGGAGAATGTTGTTGGCTGGTATTTCAAATACGTCTTTTGTGAATAGTAAAGTATTTATTACTAAGTTGAATGTAGAAAGGTCGTTTGATATTGATGTTGAAGATATATTACCAGTAACCATCAAAGTATTTCTTATTCCAAGTAGCAATACTCAATGGATATTAGACAAAAGTGTGATCATTGATATTGCAGATGTCAAACTGTTAGATATTTCTGGATATATATACTCGAACTGGATATAGATTAAAACCAAATTTATATGTAAGTCAAAGTTGAATTAGGGATGTATATTCTTTTAATAACTAAGAACAACGGTAAAACTGTAAATACTCAAGTTGTAATATTGAAATAGTGTCAATAACCTAATACAGTATCATCCCCTCTATAATCAGCTGCACCTTCTATCATACCTTCTGAGTTATAATAGATACATTTGATTTTGCCTATTTTTCCCTTTTGCTCAACGGTATGCCCCATTACTTTTAGAGAATCAATGACTTTCTGATCAAACCCTATTTCTTCAAATTCTATTTTATCAGGTTTCCATTGGTGATGAAATCTTGGAGCAGAAACAGCTTCTGTAGCACTCATACCATAATCTATTACATTTACGATTACTTGGAATACTGAGGTAATGATCTTCGACCCTCCAGGAGATCCCACGGTAAGTAAAGTCTTTCCATCTTTTAACACTATCGTAGGTGTCATAGAAGACAACATACGTTTACCTGGTTCTACTTTATTTGCCTCTGCACCTATCAGACCAAACATATTTGGCACTCCTGGTTTTGCAGAAAAGTCATCCATTTCATTATTGAGAAGAAAGCCAGCACCTTGGACAACTGTCTTGGCACCGTAGGCTCCATTTATTGTTGTAGTAAGAGATACTGTATTACCTTCTGCATCTACTATGGAAAAATGTGTTGTCTCCATACTTTCTTTAGCTTGTCCTGATTTTATGCTATCACTAACACTAGCTTGTGTAGGTTCAAAATCTATCATTCTTTCTTTGATATATTCATTGTCCATCAGCATTTCCAGCGGTACATCATAATAGTCACTATCACCTAAGTGAGTTGCTCGATCAGCATAAACTCTACGCTCTGCTTCTGCCATCAAATGAATACTAGAGGCACTATGGTGACCTAATTTTTTTATGTCATATGGTTCTATCATTTCTAAGAGCTGAGTTAAGGCAACTCCGCCACTACTAGGAGGAGGCATAGAAATAATCTCATGCCCTCTATATCTAGTTTTGAGTGGTTCTCTCCAAACGGCTCTATAGTCAATGAGATCTTGTTTACTGATCACGCCATTTCCACGGTTCATCTGTTCCACGATTTTATCTGCTACCCAGCCGCTGTAAAATCCGTCTCTTCCATAATCGCGTATCGCCTCCAAAGTCAAAGCAAGTTCTGATTGAATCAATAGATCTCCTTTGGTATATTTCTCTTTATTGTTAAATGGGGTTTTAGCTCTGTTGTACTTATCAAAGTCAGCCTTTTTCCAATTTAACATGCCCGCTTGCTGCCCAGTAAGATGGAATCCTTTTCTAGCTATTTCAACCGCTGGTTGTACAAGCCGTTTCCAATCTTTTAGTTTACTATACTTTGCATATGCTTGTATCATACCATCCACGCTTCCTGGTACTCCAACTGCTAATTCTCCATATTGAGATAGTTCTGATATTGCATTATCGTTTTCATCGAGATACATATTTGGATATGCTGCTGAAGGCGCCTTCTCTCTGAAGTCTAGTGTGGTAGACTTTCCACTCGCATTACGATAGACCATAAATCCACCACCACCAATATTTCCAGCTACTGGATAGCAAGCAGCCAATGCAAACTGTACAGCTATCGTAGCATCGATGGCATTGCCTCCATCTCGCAGTACTTCTATGCCTATCTTTGTCGCTAAAGGATGGGCAGTAACTACCATAACGCTATCCTCTATCACTGTCTTGGTAAAAGTATATTGGTGGATAGATGGATGTTTACAAGATGTAAATCCGATACTTATGCCTAAAATGGCTAATAAAAGCGTCTGATAATTTTTCATAAAAGTGTTTTAATTTTCCAATTTAGAGATATTATTCAGATTTAAATGTGATTTGTAGGAGACGAATATTGTCTAAAGGAGGTATTACAACCATAATGGCGAACAGATAGATAATTATGCCTTATCTTTGATAATACACTAGAGCAAAGTTCGTTTAATTTATTATTATACGAACAAGTATTGCAAGAACTAAGAACACAGTATGCAAGCGACTATTATGGCAACTCAAATGAAATATACAGTATTAGCACTAGTTATGTGCATAACTACATTGGCTTCGGCACAGAAGTTTGTTAACGAATTTCTCAATATAGGAGTAGGAGCACGTGCTCACGGAATGTTTGGAAGCGTAGTGGCTAATGGAGAAGACCTTACTTCGGCGTATTGGAATCCAGCGGGACTTATTGGTTTAGAAAATTCTCTAGAGATTAATGCAATGCATGCCAACTGGTTTGGTGGAATTGCGGGCTATGATTATATCTCTATAGGAAAGAAGTTTAAAGAAAAAAATGCGGCTGCAGCAGTAACGTTAATAAGAATGGGAATTGATAATATTCCTAATACACTCAATTTGATTGGGCCAGATGGTAACGTAGATTATAATCGTATAGAGACATTTTCTACAGCAGATTATGCATTTATGATTTCTTATGCTAAAGCGATGGATGAAGAAGGAAAATTATCTCTTGGTGGAAATCTCAAAGTAATACATCGGTCTATAGGTAGTTTTGGTTCTGCATGGGGATTTGGAGCCGATATAGGAGCTAAGTATAAAGTGTTAAAAAATATTACATTAGGTCTAACCGCCAAAGATATTACTACAACATTCAACGCTTGGTCATTTAATTTGTCTGAAGATGAAAAATCCACATTCAATGATACAGGCAATGAGATACCTGTAAGTAGTAACGAAGTAACTTTGCCAAGGTTAGTCCTTGGTATTGCTTATCAAACCAATATTGGAGCCAATTTTTCTTTGTTAGCGGAGACAGATTTAACATTTTCGACTTACGGAAGAGAGGCTGCACTAGTATCGAAAAATAGATTAGAAATAGATCCTACTTTAGGTATAGAGATTGGTTATATGAACAAAGCTTTCTTGCGTTTCGGTATGGGTAATATACAACGTAGAGTCAATATCGAAAATTTCGATGAAAGTACTATAGAAATACAGCCCAATGTAGGCCTAGGTCTAAAACTAGGTAGGCTTACTGTAGATTATGCATTAACTAATCTTGGTGATAGAACTGATATATTGGTATCACACATCTTTTCAGTCGGTATTGCATTCAATGCTAGGAAGGCGAGCACAAACGCTAATGAAGGCATTTAAAAGGTACAAGAAATATCAAAGCCTGAGTTTGTAATTCCAATATTGAAAGTATAGCCCATTTCTTTAGATTCAGATAATATCAGACTAGTAGCTTAACCGATTTTTCCTTATCCAACACTAATTATCTTTCTGTCCGGTATTATTTCTTTTCGAATAATTTTTTAATCGATTTGTTCAAAGAAATTATATCGCAAGGCCACAAAAAATTATGTCAATTATTGAATTGTACAAAAATGTAATTAATTGTATAATCAAAATCTTATGATTGATTATTATTTGGGATTACTCTGAAAGATAGATAATTAGATATTTTAGAATATGTTAAGTCAAATTTGAACCTTATTCATTATGTTTTTTGCGATATTTGATTTAACAAAAATCTAATCATAAAAGATAACATAAAATGCCAATAAAAGTAGGAGAGAAAGCACCATTATTCACACTAAGGAATAGTGCAACAGAAGAAGTAAGTCTATCTGATTATAAAGAGAAAAATTTAGTAGTCTTATTTTTCCCATTAGCATTTACAGGAGTGTGTACGACTGAGCTGTGTGAGATTAGAGATAGTATAGCTGAATATAATAATATGAATGCAGAGGTAATGGCCATTTCAGTTGATAGTCCATTTACATTGGCGAAATTCAAAGAGGAACAAGGGTACAATTTTCCATTATTATCAGATTTCAATAAGGAGGTGTCTAGAGCTTATGGATCTCTTTACGAAGATTTTGTGTTAGATATGAAAGGAGTTTCTAAAAGGTCAGCTTTCGTAGTTGATAAGGAAGGGACAATCAAATATGTTGAGGTTTTGGAAAATGCTGCTGATATTCCTAACTTTGAAGCAGTGAAAGATGTGCTAGCCGAAGGCTAAAATATCATAAATAGGAACCCTTTGTAAGATAGTAATATTATAAAACATGATAAAATTTTCAGTAGACGAACTATTGGAGACTCTTGTAGCGGAAAAAGAGGCACCAACTATTTATTCTCAATTGATTGTATTGAATGATGATTTCAATACATTTGATTGGGTGATTCAGTCCCTTATGGAAGTATGTAGCCATACTTATGAGCAATCAGAGCAACTATCACTTATAGTGCACTTTAAAGGTAAAGCTTGTGTAATGACGGATGGATTTGATGCATTAAAGCCAATGAAAGATGCTCTTACAGAAAGAGGTATCAGTGCTGTTATAGAGACATTAGTAAAAGATTAATATGATTGCAATAATAGTATTGAATCAATTTGATTTGACTTTAGCTGCAAGTCTATCTTTTTAAAAAAGGCTTGCCTCTTGTTTTTGTATCAAGTTGTAGGATGTGATTGTTCGATATCCAATTATTGGATGATTAGACTTGGGCAGTAATACTGTTCCCTTCTCTTTTTTTATTTTCGCATAATGATATTGTTAAATAGTAGCATAGTATTTCCTCATCCGGAGTCTAATCACGACCATGATGTATTGGCTGTAGGCGGTGATCTTTCTATTGAACGTCTGTTGTTAGCATATCATTATGGCATCTTTCCCTGGTTTGCTGAGGGAGATCCTATTATGTGGTGGAGTCCTAGAGAACGTTATGTACTACCCCCATCAGAGGTTAAAGTCAGCAAGTCTATGCGCAATATAATTAATAGAGGTATTTACAGATATACTTTTGATACCGCATTTGTAGATGTAATCAAGGCCTGCTCCTATGTCAAGCGCCAGGGACAACCAGAAGATAGAGGATGGTTGTCAGAAGATATGATCGACGCTTACCTATCATTGCATGAGTTAGGCTATGCGCATTCAGTTGAAGTGTGGAATCAAGAAGATAAGTTGGTTGGTGGCTTATATGGTGTAACTATTGGAAAGTGTTTCATAGGTGAGTCTATGTTTTCTAAGGCTAGTAATGCATCTAAGTTTGGCTTTATCTCATTATGTCAACATCTAGATAAGCAAGGATTGCAGCTAGTAGATGGTCAGATACATAACGATCATCTAGAGTCTTTAGGTTTTGACTTCATGGATCGGAGCGACTTTATGGCCTTCATGCGGAGTAATGTGATGGAATCTCTTACGTTCTAATTGCATAATCTCTTCTTGCTTTATTGATGCTTGAGTTGTATAATGCTTTTTGTTGATTTAAACTTATCAATAAAAATAGTATTTTGAGATATATTATTATTCAATCTGACCCTCATAAGAATTAAATCATGAAATCACTTTTTTTTGTCTTATTCTGTAGTATTACATCTGTCATATTTGGACAGTCTACTACGGTCAATGCTTTAAATTATAATTCTACAACTAGAGATACGCTAATAGAATTTCCTATTGGCGATCATAATCAATATAAAAAGATAATCATGCATTATAGCATGAGATGTAAGGATGGATTAGTATCGCCAGGGATTGCTGGACAGACTAATATAGGATGTGGTGAATGGGATTATAGCTGCAATACTAATATTGTCGATTCTACTCAAGTAGATTCGCTCAAGAGGGTAGGTCCTGATCATGTAATATCAGGATTTGAAGGGACCCTATATGAGTTCACGACACAACCTATATATACTACTGTGAGGCAAACGATCAGAGACGTAGAGTATAATACAAGTAACCTAATATCTATAATTGATGTTGGAGAGGGTACTCAAGGTGATCTTTATGATATTGGCCTAGATGGCGATGTGAAGACTCATCTCTTTTTGGTTAATGGTGCAGATATCCAATCGCAAGGTGTCACTGCTGGTGAGATAGGTCGTATGCGTTGGGATGTATTTGGTAATTCTTCACAGTTTGATAATCTAAGAATAAGTATGCGTAGCACTTCGGCAGATGCAGTTTCTGCTACAGAACTTTTCTCCGGCGATTGGACAGAAGTCTATCAAAACAACATTGAGATAAAAGGGGGAGTTTTCCTCAATTTTTATCAAAATTTTATTTGGGATGGTTCGTCAAATATTTTAATTCAGATGAATTATGAAAGTTCGAGCGATAGTCCTGTCAGATTTTATGGAGATCTAGATTCTGATAAAGAGGTACTTACAGTAAATGGTAGCAATGATAAATATGTAACCTGTGGGCCAAGTGGAAATTTTATTAGTGAAGAAGGAATTCCTGATGTTTCAGATGAAATAACGGTGTCATTTTGGTCTTTTGGTGATCATAAACTTCCAGTAAATACTACGATTTTTGAAGGAGTAGATGATGCCAATAGACGCCAAGCAAACGTGCATCTACCTTGGAGTAATGGACAAGTATATTGGGACTGTGGTGGTAATGGTGGCAATTATGATAGGATAAACATGGTAGTCAACCCAGATGATTTTAAAAATAAATGGACGCATTGGGCATTTACAAAAAATGTCTCAACAGGAATCATGAATATTTATTTGAATGGTGAATTATTAGTAACAGGAAGTGAAAAATCTAATCCTATCGATATTAAAAGATTTTCATTAGGATCTTCATCTGGCTCAAGTCCTACTTATTGGCAGGGATCATTAGATGATTTCCAAGTATGGAATAAAGAGTTTTCGCAAGAAGAAATCAAATCAAGGATGAGAAGTAGAGTAGATGCCAGCCATCCAGACTATTCTAATCTGATGATGTATTTTGATTTCGATGGCGATGTTAGTAATGGATTAGTAGATAAGTCATCATATAATAATAATATGACTGCTAATGGCCAGCTGATTCAAAGAGATTGGAGGTCGCATCAGTTGGTGAAAAATATAAGTATCGGAAATAAGATGCCTAATTTCTTCTTACTGAAAGGAAATTATCAATACGATGTAGTAGAAACCCAAGTGGACAATTTGATTGAAAATCTTCCATCACGAGTAGATAGATACGTATTGGAAGGAACGGATAGAGTGCTAGATGAAACTTTCTATTACTATACTGCAGGAGAGCAACCCATCTTTGATGAAGATTATAATCAAATAGGAACAGAAGTAATTGCAGGTGAAGATTTCATCTTTATTCAAGATATGAATTACTTCTCTAAGAGTCCGTTGGTATACGAGTTGATGTCATTCGTTACACCATATGGTATTAATTTAGATTTGGGAATTGAAGGTAAGACATGGTCTTTTGATGTAACAGAGTTTGGTCCTATACTTAAAGGAAATAAGAGAATCTTTATGAATAGGGGAGGTCAATGGCAAGAAGACATGGATATTCGATTTGAATTTGTTGAAGGGACACCCGTTCGTGATGTAGTTAATATCACTCAATTATGGCCAGTGACTTCTTCTGGTTATCAAGATATATTGAATAATAACAGATTTGAACCAAGAGAGGTAAATATAAACAATGACACCAAGTCAACAGAAATGAAAGGAGTAATAACTGGACATGGTCAAGAAGGAGAATTTATTCCAAGGACTCATACTATGAGTATGAATGGAGTGCCTCTCTCTTATCAGGTTTGGACTGAATGCTCTGATAATCCAGTGTATCCTCAAGGAGGAACTTGGGTATATGATAGAGCTGGCTGGTGCCCTGGAGCGCCATCTGATGTGCAGCGATTTGATGTAACCGACTTTATCTCTAGTATGGGATCCAATACCGTAGATTACTCTATTAATACTGCTGCAGGGGATAGCAGATATATAGTCAATATGCAATTAGTGGAATATGGAGATCCTAATTATAGTAATGATGTAGAACTATTGGAAATAAGAAATCCATCTTCAGAAATCATACATGAGCGATATAATCCAGCTTGCCAAGCACCAGTTATAAAGATTCGTAATAATGGCACTCAACCTCTTACTCAGTTAGAAATAAATTATGGATTTGATATTGATGGAGAAGTATTGCTAACGGATGGCCAGACTTATCTGTGGAACGGTAATCTAGGATTTTTAGAGGAAGAAGAGATTGAGTTACCATTTTTTCCTGGTTTGACACTTCCAGAAGGAGCTAAATTCAGAGTGAAATTTAATGGTGATGATGAGGATACTGATAATAATACTTTAGTGTCTGATATACGTGCAGTAGATCATTATGATAATGATGTGATCATCCAATTTAAGACCAATTTCGTTTCTAGTGAAACATCATATACCGTGTATGACCAAAATGGTACTGTGGTTCTGCAAAAGCTATCATCTAATGTAGCTGGGAATACTGTTTATACAGATACCCTTCGGAACCTCAATGGCTGTTATCAACTTGTGATCAATGATACTGGCGGTGATGGACTATCTTGGTGGGCTAATAATGATGGAGATGGATATATAGCAGTGAGAGCAGATGGAGCCGGATGGACTACGCTTCCTGCTGACTTTGGTAGTGTATATAGGTATGATTTTACCACAGGAATCATCGTTTCTACTGACGATGTGACGGCTGATGAAGTGATGACTATTTTTCCAAATCCGGTTAGTGCTGGGTTATATATAGAACTTGATAATCGCTTATCTAATGGATCTATATTGATTACCAACGAGATGGGCCAACAGCTGCACACTGAGAATATTAAAGGGCGGACTGATTTTTACATTGAAGAAATAAATAGATTTACATCAGGTGTATATCACCTAACAGTAATCACTGAGAGTAGTACCTTTACGCAGCGATTTGTAAAAATATAGCGTAAAAGTATTAGATGATAGCATTCGAAAAGTATGTCTTAGATAATGGACTCCGTGTCATATTGCACCAAGATGCATCTAGCCCTATGGCAGTAGTCAATGTAGCGTATGATGTAGGATCAAGAGATGAAGAAGTCGAGAAGACTGGATTTGCTCATCTTTTCGAGCATTTGATGTTTGGAGGGTCTGCTAACATTCCTGATTTTGATACGCCTATACAGATGGCAGGTGGGGAGAATAATGCATTCACTAATTGTGATATGACTAATTTCTATAACATTTTACCGGCTGAGAACATAGAGACCGCACTATGGTTGGAGTCCGATCGAATGATGAAGTTGGATTTTAGTTCTAAGTCTCTTGCTACACAGCAAAAAGTCGTCATAGAAGAATTTAAAGAGACCTGTCTCAATCAACCATATGGTGACATGTGGCACCATCTCAGCGATATGGCGTACAAGGAGCATAGTTATAGATGGCCGACTATTGGACTAGTGCCTGAGCACATCCAAGATGCTAAGTTAGGAGATGTAGAAGCTTTTTTCTACAGATATTATCGCCCTAATAATGCGGTACTTGTTGTAGTAGGAAATATTCAGATTAGCGATGTCAAATCTCAGATCAATAAATATTTTAGTGATATACCAGCAGGAATAGAACTCAAAAGATTATTGCCTGTAGAGACTAAACAGTCACAATTTAGATCTAAGATTATCGAAGCAGCGGTACCCCTACCGTCTATAATTATGGCTTTCGGCATGTGCAATAGACTCAATGATGATTACTACGCTGTTGATCTTTTATCTGATATTTTAGCTAATGGAAGGTCTAGTAGATTTTTTGTCAACATATATAAGAAATCAATCTGCAGTACTATAGATGCATTTATTTCAGGGACATTTGATCCAGGGCTATTTATAGTTGAAGCTAGACCGATGCCAGGAGTAAGTATTGATCAAACAAGAGAGGTAATCTGGAATGAGCTTAATGAAATAAAAGCCAAAGGGGTACAGTCAGAAGAGCTAGAAAAAATACGTAATAAAACAGAAAGTAGTCTCGTATATTCTGAAGTAAGTATTTTGCATAAGGCAATGAATTTAGCGTATTATGAGATATTGGGCGATGCTGAAATGATCAATATTCAATCCCAGAAATATCAAAACGTTACTGCTGAAGACATTAAGCGTGTAGCTAACGAGATACTATCTCAAGAGCAATGTAATGAAATCATATACTTACCCAAATAATGTATAAGACTGACGATAAGCGGTTATATATCTATCTAAGTGTCATTATAGCATTGGCGATACCTGCACTTCTGATCAATCTTGGGTTGCAGACGTTTATCAATGATGAATCTATAAGAGCATTGGTAGCTTTGGAAATGGGATTCTCTGATAATTTTATAGTACCAACAGTCAATGGATCTTACTACTATAGTAAGCCTCCAATGTACAACTGGATAATCTACATTAGTTTCATGCTATTTGGAAGATTTGATGAGTTAGCGACTAGAGTGCCGACAGTAGTTTGTTTAGCATTATTTTGCTACACCATATACAAGGTTAATCGACCATACTTCAAAGATATCAAGTATCCGATTTTGATTTCATTGTTCTTCCTTACTTGTGGACGAATAATATTCTGGGATTCCTTTCGAGGTTTGATAGATATTGGATTTTCTTGGGTAGTGTTCTTGATGTTTATAGCAGTATATCACTATGGTACTCGTAAAAAGTACTGGCATATGTATATTATCTCATATGTGCTCGCTTCGATTGCATATTTGCTAAAGGGATTGCCAGCTTTCGTATTCGTAGGATGTACGATGATGGCCTTTCACTACATGGATAAAAGTCTCAAGAAGATAATCAGCATTCCTCACATCGCAGGAGGACTCTGTATGGTAGCTATTCTGGGAGGTTATTATATGATGTACGGGGTCTATAATGAAAGTACTTCGGTAGTACCAGGCTTGTTGGATCAGAGTACACAGCGTACACCATTGAGACATGGCATTTGGAGTACTATCAAACATATATTCATTTATCCATTTGATAATATTTTTCACTTTTTACCTTGGTCTGTGTTAGGAGTGATGTTCTTACGAAGAGACATCTGGAATATCATTAAGAGGAATCGATACATTCATTATGTTTCAATTTGTTTCTTAGCGAATATTTTTGTCTATTGGATTTCTCCAGGAACATACCCTCGATATATATTGATGCTTATACCCTTGATATTTACGGTATTGGTATATCTATACTCCATAGAAGAAGAGGGATGGAGATTACTCCTCTTGAGAAGATTGTATCAAGTGATAATTGTAGCTGTACCATTTGTCGTTGCAGGATTAATCGGAATAGATGAAGTGAAACAGATTGATGGCTATCAATGGAAGATCGGAGTGTTATTCTTAGCATTAGTAGGCTTGGCGGTTATCTACTTCAAGGATCAGGGGTACAGACTATTTTTTTTAGTCATGCTAGTGCTTTTGCTTCGTATTGGATTTAACTGGTTTATGATGCCGATTCGACAAGAGAAGGATTACGGGACTATAGCTAAAAACCAAGCAGCAGTAATAGGAAAGAAGTACAAAAATGTCAAACTTGAACTTTACAAAAATGCCAAGTTAGACCATACTAGTTCGTTCTATATAGCTAGGGAGAGAGGAGTAATTAACTATCGTAATCTAGCGCCAGATGAAGATGATATTTATCTCATTGTAGATACGAGTCGAACGGAGATTCCAATACATTATGAGGTAGTAGATACATTTCGAAAGAGAGAAGATTGGACGCTGATGTATGTGGTCAAGCGCAAGCAATAATATAAAGTTAAAGTGCTAAGCATAGTTCTCTGAAAAGTTGACCTTCAGAGATTTCACAACCCCAATCTAGCATTTCGAATATTTCTAATTCTCTTACCTTATTGTATTTCTTCTCAGTAGTAAAAGCAACTACATCGTCAGGAAAGTCTTGAGTCTGAAGTGCTGCAAATACTGAGGTAGACATATCAGTTTCTGAGCTATCCAATCCAATAAGAATAATTTTATCATCAAGACATTGGAAGCATTTGATACTATGAGCAGACCTGAAATCTATGTACTTAGTATTTCGTAAGATACTTTCCCATACTACATCAGAAAATAATTCAGTCATCTTTTGAGCACCGATAGGATCTTCATCTTTCATCTTTATCCAGTCATCTTGCATCATACCATTGATCACAAGAAACTCAACAAATTCCTTTTCCAAAGATTGGAGTTCTTCTATATTGAGTGGTTTGTATTTTGCCATAATTAATTTCTAGGTTACGCATTAGAAATCTTCTCTCGCTAAAAATAATTGCATTTTATCATTGTGATTAGCTACAAGTATTCCCTTTTGAGTTTTTCCTAGTTTGATTGGTTCAATAGCTCTTACGTTTCTGCTGATATTGAGTCCTGAGTATTGTATCAGATTACTTGTGGAAAATGTGCCGTCACCATTACCATTAAGTAGTAGTCCTCTTCCAGCATCATAGGCTGGTGTTTCGGGTTCGGTATCGTACATGTTACCTGCTACTACGATATCGATATTACCGTCTTTGTCAAAGTCGTCAATAATCATATCCATAATAGGAGACCATTGTGCAGGAGTAGGGAGACGTTGGACTTCGAAGTTCATGTTTCCTTTATTTATGAGTACTATACTGCTAAATGTGGTCACTGCCTTTTGATTAGCAGTACTTATTTTATCAGCACCGAGAATGTCCTCTATACCAGATGATGCAAAGCCATCATATGTTGGAAATTTTTCTTTAAGAAATGGCATTTGCTCAGTAGAACATTCTTTACCTCTTACTGGAACAGTCTTTCCTTTATATTCTTTGGTCAATACTATATCTATAGATCCACTATCATCAAAATCCGATGCAAGTATTCCTAATGGTTTTTCAGTACTTGGGTTGAATTTGTTATTTTCTCCCATATTACCCAAAATAATATCTTGGTCTCCATCTTTGTCAATATCTGCCGTTTGTATGGATTGCCACCATCCTGTGAGACCATTAAGAGTTGTATTTTCTAACAACGTAAATCCAGTCTCTGTTTGACTGTAAATCTGTGGAACACACCATTCCCCAACAACTATTAACTCGTCTTTGCCATTTCCGTCAAGATCAGAAACTGTAGCGCCGGTTATCATTCCACACATATTCTCTTGCAGAGATGAGATGTCTTCTATTCTGAACTTACCTCCAGTATTGATTAGTAAGTAGGATTCTGCAGCCAGTGGATATTTTCCAGGCGTATTACGTCCGCCTATGAACAGGTCTATTTTGCCATCACCATTGTAATCTAATTTTGTAATACTCTTTGTACTGGACTCAATATTAGGTAAGCTTATTTGACTATTAATGAAAAAGCCATTGCCACTATTGATATATAATCTGTCATCTGATAGGATAGGACTTACTGCTACTTCTCCTCCTCCTCCACTCGCTACGTAAAGATCAAGATCACCGTCATTATCTACATCTAAAAAAGTAGCACCTAAATCTTCGTGTTTACTATCTAGCATAAATGTCCTATTATCTATGGGAGAAAAAGAACTACCTGAAGCGGTATATATAGTACCGGATTTACCTTGTGATCCTCCTATATAGAAATCATCAAGTCCATCGCCATCGACATCTCCAACTGCTAATGCTGGACCCATTGTAGAATATTTATGTGGAAGTAATATCTCTGAAGCAAAATCGTCAAAGTCTTTTTCATCTGAAAAGATATCGATGCCAGCAGATTTTGTGATATCCATAAATCTAGTTGGCTTCGCTTTAGTATCGGTGAAAAATTGAGTGCCACTTCTCTTGTTGATTGTGATCAATTCATTTGGTTTTACATCTTTTGCTGTGTATTGAGTTCCATCAGTCCAATGCACATTGATACTATCTATTACTTCAGTACCTAATCCAAAATGTACTCGATGTTGGACACTAGATTGATATCCTCTAGTAAAATTGTAATCTGCTCTTTGAATCTTATCTCCTTGGTATAGTTTGATGACAGCATGATCGCTAGCAGCGGTACGATTAGGATTGGTCAAGTGTACTTGTAGATAGTTTGATTCTGTGAGTTTATTCTCTAGAATGCTAGCAGTATCCTGTAGGTTATTTAGCACCAAATCAAGATCGCCATCGTTATCCAAATCTCCATACGCAGCTCCATTCGAAAAGCTTGGTCCCATATTGGTCCAGTTTGTACTTTGGTTGCTAAATTTCTCTCCGTTTTCGTTTTTATAAAACTGATTTTGAGTAGGTGTACTTTTTAATATTTTTAGAAATTCATTAAATACATTTTCGTTATACTGAGCGCCTGGAGTTTCTTCAAATTCATTTTGTATCTTCTTAAAGTCATTGTCTTTAGTATCTCTATAAAAACCGTTAGTAACGTAATAATCTTTATAGCCATCATTGTCAAAATCTGCGAGTAAAGCCGCCCAACTCCATTCTGATTGAGATACACCATAGGCCTTACCTACTTCTTGGAAGCTACCAAAACCTCCTCCAACTTGCAGAGAATTGTACATATATTGTCTAGTAAATTTCAGTCTATCATGTAGATAGCGAAAACGTTCCGTATCCATAGATTCCATAAGTACTTTATTTCGATAATGATCTTCAGGAGTCATATCTACTACAGCCAAATCTAAAACACCATCATTGTTGATATCGGCGGCATCGCAACCCATTGAGTAAAATGAAGTATGCGCCAGTAGTAATTTAGATTTATCGGTAAATGTACCGTCGCCGTTATTGATGTAGTAGTAGTCTGGTAAAAAATAATCATTTGCCACATATACATCGATGTCTCCATCATCATCAAAATCTGAAGTAGCTAAGCCAAGACCGAATGCTTCTCTAAATATTCCTGCTTCTTTGCTTACATCAGTAAATTTTTGACCATCATTTCTATATAGTCTTGGTTTGCCTGTAGGATCTGCAAGTCCTTCTTTACTATTTTGTAATGATAACCATGGATTGAGATTTCCATCGTATTGACTATGATTATTGACCCAAAGATCCAAATCTCCATCTTGGTCGTAGTCAAAGAAGGAGGATTGGACAGATCTTCCAGCATCATTGACACCCATCTGTTCTGCCTTATTGGTGAAAGTCATATCACCATTGTTGATATATAAATCATTAGTTCTTAATCCAGATTCCGCATTAGGTCCCCCATTACATACATATATATCTAGAAATCCATCATTATTGATATCTATCATAGTGGCTCCAGTTGCCCATTTGACAGATGATTGCAAAGCATTTTGAGATATATCTTCAAATTGCATGTTGCCCTTATTGAGGTATAGCTTATTGGTCACATCATTACCCGTAAAAAAAATATCTGTCAATCCATCATTATTGATATCTCCTAATGCAACTCCAGCACCATTATAAAAGTAGTCATAGGTCATCGTATTACGCTGCCATGACTCATTGATGCCATTGACAAAGAATACACCAGACTCAAGAGGGCTGATCTCTGAGAATAGTTGACCAGTAAATGCTTCAACAGGTTTGTCTGTTTTGCAAGCAGAGAAGACTAATATGATTAAAGTATATAAGATTATTTTAGCTTTCATTATACCATTTTATGATAAGCGGCAAAGATAGCTATTATCGTCAGATAGCTAATATAGTGGGAGTTCAATCTTTGGGTTGAAGTATAATTTGGGTTATTTTATTGTTTTTTGATGTGGCATGCAGCTTTTTGCCAACTCATTCCATTCTAGTAGTTGGAAGGCAGTTAGTAATCGATTCTGATTCCTTCTAATTTACAATAGCTAGAATAATATATTTAACCTGTTTAAAGAAAATGCTAGACCTTCAATTACAGTCAGGAATACGGTATTCTATGATCATGAATCGATATCGACTTTAAAGCCAAATTATAAGTTGTACGGTATGGAATTAGGACTCAAAAGGAATTTCGGAAATTAAAAATCTACTTTTCAGTATTAAAATAGACTTTATAGAATTGCATTCCTCGTTCCATGTCATATCCTTTGTGGATAAACCGATCTACAGATTCCGTGTTTTGAAAATCAAGCTTAATCTTTATTCCAGTATCTAGTTGTATTAAGGACTTCAATTTCTTTTTTTGCTTTTTCAGTACAACGGCTGATACTTCAAATTTTTCCTTTATTTCTAAGTTGTTATTAGCTTCAAAAGATTTTTTATAAGCATCGAAATCTTTTTTCAATTCTTCATCTTCAAAGATGGTATTCTTAAACTCTTCAACATCAATAGTTTCTGATTCCTCTAAGTACCTCACAGATTGATTGAGGAAATCTATCTGTCCTTTTTTATCTAATTTTTCTTTGACTACTTCCTCAGAAAATGATTTGCAGAAATCTATATATGCTTTGGTGTCAAAGTTGTCATCCTTGATATAATCTATACCCAGAAATTGTCTCATCCAATAGTCCGCATCATAATTATTATGATCTATGGAGAATAGACGGTATCCCTCTGCCATATCTGTCTCTAGGATCAGGCAGCCTTTGTCTATTCTACGAGTTCCGATTCCCATTTCCTTATTGACCATGATACGATTATCATTCTCCTTGAGTGTGATGAAGCTATCTTTGTTTTCCGATTTGAATATTCCTATAGCAGATACCAATTCATCATGTAAAAGTATATTATCAAACGTAGCTACGAATAGATCTCCAGCTTTGATATGCGGATGTCTTGACTGATCATATAAGTGGCGAAGTATATTAGTGGATTGCTCATGCGCTGTTGTAGGATCTTCAAACGCATGCTTAGCGGAGTGATAGACAACGTTCATATTGATATCTACATTATGAACGAACTGATAAGTCTCAGTAGATTGAGTAAATGACTTCAAGAAGTAGTCTAACAACAACTCTGACAATGGTTGGTCAATGATAGCCATGTCATTGGAAATAAAAAAACCTTCATCCTTGGATTGATTCCCTACTCTATGGATTACTAGTTGGTTGAGTATGGCTGCTGAGACATCTATCATGATTTATTCTATTTGTGGGCGAAGATATAAAGGCCTATGAGTTTTCTATACTTCGAAGGTCTACTATCATCGTTATCATTCAATTATTATGACATCCAATGCTTTTTCTCTTACCATCTGATTAAAAGTTGGAATCATCTTAGTCTTCACTTCTTGCCAGGTGATTAAATGACCATCTATAGATGCTACTAATTCATCTCTCACTGCTAGTGCAGCTGCAGTTGGTGGGTAGTCATTAGTACCCATTTGAGTCAGCGAATTGAGGTGTGCTAGTTTATTCGTAAGTCTAATAGGGAAATTCAATGGATCTTGACCACTTTTATTTTTAGTTTGATAGAGAGCCTCTTCAACTACGGTCATGATGCTATCTATTTTTTCAGATTCAGCTGTGAGGTCTTCGTTCTTTGTTTTGCTTACATAGGCGCCTATTTGCTTGCGTAAGGATCTGATATCTATAATGGCTTGATGTGCTTCTGTCACTTTATCATTGATAGATTGAACAAATGCTACTTGTGCTTCTATATCGCTAGAAGTTTGCTCTGAATTAGGATTCTTCTCTATAGTGAATGGAGTCGTCTTAGACTCCCCATTGATAGTAACAACTGCGGAATACGTTCCAGGTGCTACCATCGCTCCATTAGTGCTTCCCCACCATAGTATCATACCATCGAATTTCTTGGCAGTAGGGTAGCGCATATTCCATCTGTGTTTATTTGCGCCTTGCTTAATATCCTTTAGTTTAAAGTCTTTCTGTTCTGCGTGATTCGAGTAGGTCACTATGGTATCCTTGCCCAATAGGTAACTGATAGAGAATGTATCTTTCTTGGCATCATATTGATCCAGATAAAAATGGATATTGACACCTCCAGGATGATTGACTCCGGCACCTTTAGCGTCTTTTGGAGCTGAGCCAGACATACGATATGATACATCTGGAGCATATACGAAATTACCTTTCTCTTTCTTGTCTTCAGCTTGTTTTAGAATGTGTAGGTCATCTATTATCCACAATCCTCTACCTTGTGTGGCTGCTATTAGGTCATCACCTTTTACGGCTAAATCTGTGATAGGTACAATCGGCATATTGAGTTGTAGAGACTCCCAGGACTTGCCATCATTGCGGCTGATGTACATTCCTGATTCACCACCTGCATATAGATAGCCTTTCTGAGATTTGTCGGATCTGAGCACTCTTGTGAAGTGATCGTTAGGAATTCCAGTTGTAATCTGTGTCCATGACTTACCATAATTATCAGTTTTGAATAGGTAAGGTTTATAATCGCCAGACTTATACATAGTACCCGCTACATAACAACTGCTCGCATCAAATGGATTTGGGTCTATACTATTGATCATAAGGTATTTGGGCATCTTACTACTAGTGATTTCAACCCAGTTATTACCTCCGTCTTGAGTTACGTGTAGTCGACCATCATCGCTACCGACCCATATAACTCCTTCTTTAATAGGAGATTCTGCAGCAGCAAATATGGTAGCATAATACTCTACACTTGTATTGTCTTGAGTAATGGGCCCACCAGATGAGATTAGTTTTTCCGCCTCGTTGCGAGTAAGATCTGGAGAGATGATTTTCCATGTTTGACCTTCATCTTCAGTAACATGTAGATGTTGTGATGCCGTATATAGTCGATTAGGATTATGCTTAGAGAAGAAGATTGGAAAATTCCATTGGAATCTATATTTCATACCTTCGGCACCGTGACCCATAGGGTTGTCTGGCCAAACATTAATCGCTCTGATATCTCCAGTTCTGTGATTACGACGAGTCAAAAAACCATCATAACTACCTCCATATACAATATCATTATCTTCTGGATCAATCGCGATATGAGCAGATTCACCACCTGCAGTGCTTTCCCAATCATTCTCACTGATAGACCATCCTGTAGTTCTATGTGCTATTCTGATTGTGCTATTATCTTGTTGTGCGGCATAGATACGATATGGAAAGTGGTTGTCAGTAGTTACTCTGTAAAACTGTGATGTTGGTTGATTGTGATAGGTACTCCATGTCTCTCCACCATCATATGTTACTTGTGCTCCACCGTCATCACCGATAATCATTCTATTTGGATCTTCTGGAGCAATCCAGAGATCATGGTGATCTCCATGTGGAGCACGGTTTGCAGAGAATGATTTACCACCATCAGTCGATTTGTGGTATCGTACATTCATTACGTATACAGTGTTTTCGTCTTTAGTATCTGCATAAATTCTAGTGTAGTACCATGCTCTTTGTCGGAGTGCTCTTTTGTCGTTTAATTTATTCCATGTTTCACCGCCATCATCTGATCTATATACGCCACCTTTATCATTTTCTATAATCGCCCATACACGTTCTCCATTGAGTGGAGATACTGCCACACCTGAAATTCCCCAAGTACCTGAAGGTAAGCCTTCATTTTTACTGATGTCAATCCAAGTCTCTCCACCGTCTGTACTTTTGTACATAGCCGATCCCTCTCCACCACTAGATAGGCTGTAAGGCGTTCTACGGATGGTCCAAGTGTTGGCGTACATGATACGATGATTTGTAGGATCTATAAGTAGATCTACTGCGCCAGAGCTGGCATTGCTGTAAAGGACTTTTCTCCATGTTTTGCCACCATCGATACTTTTGTACACTCCTCTTTCAGACGTATCTTTATAAAGATCGCCCATTACTGCTGCGAATACGATATCAGGATTGACCGGGTGGATTCGGATGCGGGAAATATGTCGACTGTTGGGTAACCCTGATTTTTGCCAAGTTTTTCCTGCATTTACGGATTTCCACATACCATAGCCATAAGAAACATTGCCTCTTACAGTTTTTTCTCCACCACCTACATAAATAACATTTGGGTCTGATGGTGCTACAGATATACTTCCTATAGAACCACCAAAGTATCCATCAGAGATATTATCCCAAGATCTTCCTCCATCTAAGGTCTTCCATACGCCTCCGCCAGTTGCTCCGAAATAAAACAAATTAGGTTTTTCTGGTACTCCAGCGACTGCACAAGATCTTCCACCTCTATTGGGTCCAAGATTTCTCCAGTTGACTGTACTATAGAGCTCGTAGTCAGATGGTTCTGAGCTAGTTTGAGCTCCAGATATAAAATGAAATACACTTGATAAAACAAGTACAAGGGTATATTTTATTGTTGTTTTCATATTGTCAGCAGTATTATATATTATATCAATGGCACACGTGGCACCTTTTGCGCTTTGAGTAAATCGTAGGGTAAAGACTCAACAACAGCAATATAAAGGATTTCTGTACATCAATTGGAATAATAAGTTATAAGTCTTTTCATGTAACGAAATGGTATAATATTGATTTGACAAGTTGCATTAGTTTCCAGTTGCTGTTGGTTTCAGTTACTCATCCAACTTACAGGACTAGGTTCATTAGCGTCATAAAAAAACTGATCGAAAAATTCCAATTCTCTCTAATTCGTATTTACCATATTTCATTTCTCTGGATGTATCATACAAGAGTTTTGACTTCCTTGACAATAATCTTTAGGCTTAGATTAAACAATTTTATTCTATTTCCACACTTGTAACAATCATATAGTCTTCCATTAGACGGTACTCTATATTGTATAATGCTTCAAATCCATTAATTTCTATTCTTCCTATCGCAGTGCCAGATGTAAGATTATTACTTACTTTTGATATGCTCATATGCCCTCGAAAGTCTACCTTTCTCTTTCCATAAGATTTGTAGATACATTCTTTTGCTCCCCAGATGATATGATAGTATAGCAATGCTTGGTTATCATCAATAGGTATATGATTTTGTTCCACTTCATTGCAAAATTTTCTAGCAATACGACCAATCTTGCTCACAACTTTCTGAATGTCAATACCTACCGAATGCTTCGAGGCGATAACAGCAGTACGATTTACAGAATGGCTAAGTGATATATGATATTCACTATTGATCAATACAGGTTTGCCATATTCATCTTTAGTACATATAGTTCGACTTTTGGCCCCTGTCATGATATGTAGCAGATATCTGGACGAGAGCCATTCTAGTCTCTTACGTTCAGAAAAATCTTTCAATTGTTCTACTTCATCAGAATTGAGACGGAGCCTATCTTCGAAATAAGTGTTAGACTCAGTATTATCCCAAACGGCAAATATGCCACTTGACTTTGTAGATTGTATATAAAATAACGGCATAGTACAAATGTAACTTATGGAAACTAAGATCATTAATGGAATTGAAAAATATTCGGCTACCTTTGCCATTCAAGAATGTTAAGGATGGTTTTTGAAAGACCAAAGAAAATAGAAGTATGATACTGACAGATAAGCAAATACTCATTGCAATAAATAAAGGAGAGATAGTAGTAGAGCCATACGATAGATCATGTCTAGGGACTAACTCTTATGACGTACATCTCAGTAAGTACTTAGCAACCTACGAGAATGAAGTACTAGATGCTAAAAAGCATAATACAGTTACTCACTTTGAGATCCCTGAAGAGGGATTTGTAATACAACCAGGAACACTATATTTAGGAGCAACCTTGGAGTATACTGAAACTCATGCGACGGTGCCTTTTCTAGAAGGTAAGTCCTCTGTAGGTAGATTGGGTATTGATATTCATGCGACTGCCGGTAAAGGGGATGTAGGATTTTGCAATCACTGGACATTAGAAATATCATGTGTACATCCAGTAAGGGTATATGCGGGTATGCCTGTAGGGCAATTGATCTACTTCATGGTAGATGGTGAAATTGAAAACTACTACAACAAGAAGAAAAACGCTAAATACAACCTGAAAACTCCAAAACCTATGGAGAGTATGATGTGGAAGAATACTTTTTAGCAGTTAATAATAAATCTGGGCATAACATACATCCAATAAAAAAGCCCAAACAACTTAACATTTGAGCTTTCATAGTTCTTAAATTATTGTTCTTTTATTTTGATCCTTAATTTATACGTAATCGTATCGTGGTTATCTTCATATTAGTTTCAAATTGATACTTGAACTTGCTATGGATTCACATATAGTCTTTGCCATTCTAGTATTCCACCAAGTACATTTCTCACATTTTTATAACCGAGCTCAGTTAACATATTTTTAGCGGTACCACTACGGGCGCCTGATCTACAGTGTATGATAATTTCTTTTTTTCTAAATGGCTCTAGTTCATTGAGTGCGCCAGGAAGACTACCTAGTGGAATAAGCTTTGCGCCTAGGTTATATTCAGCGTATTCGAATGGCTCTCTAACATCAAGGAAGAGAAAATCTTCTTTTGCATCTAATTTGGCTTTTAACTCAGGTATTTCTATATCTATCATTGGTGTTTTAATATTTCTAATTATTTTATGTAATACACTAGTTACACTGAGATGGCTTAGATTGTTGCACTGAGATATCTACCGGTGTTCCTCTTTCTATCGTTTTGATAGGATCAAATGCCGGATTTTGAGATACGATATATGCACTATCAAGATTAGTAACTGTTCCTATTTTGTTGACGTTTCCTACTTTGAGTTTTAGTTGCTCTAGATAAAATACGGCTTCGGGATAGGAATAACATTTGAGATCTGGAAGATCAGTCTTTCCGCCACCACGACTACTCAATATCATCTCTAATGTCCCCCCTTTTTCAACCATTACTGATTTTTTGAATACGGTCCCACTTACTATTTTTTCTCCTTTGTAGTAAACTTCTAAGATATGGTTAGGCTCTGCTGGATCATACTTATAGTCCTTGATGACTGCATTGATCTCTTGAAATTTGAGTTCTCTTTTCTTTTGGTCAAAATCATTTCCATATAGCTGTGGAAGCTTGGATAATGGATATTGATCTGAGTTGTATTTCGTAGTGCGGACATAGATTTTACGACCTTCTTTTACTTCCGATCCTGGTTTAGGATTTTGATCGAGGATTTGTCCTCCTGGCTTACCTACGATATGTATAGAGTCATGGACAAGGATTTGAAATGTCTTATCCTCAGCATCTTTAAGCGCATCATTCATTTGCTCTCCAATATAATCAGGTAAAGCTAGTTTTTGTCCATGATTTGTATAAAACTTGAGCCACATGAGCACGGCAAATAGTATCACTCCTAAAAAGATAGCGATGTACAATAGTTGCTTAAAAAATGCTTTACTAGTCAAGAATTGTAAAATTTTCATGTGATTAAATATAAAACTGTTATTCACCGAAGACTGCCTGTTGCCTATTAAAGACTATCTACTCCATCCTGAAGACTGACTTTCGGCTGCAAATTGCAATATTTTATCAATAAATTCATAAGGCTTATATCCATTAATGGCACATTGATGAAAAATACAAGTAGCAGGAGTCATACCAGGTAACGAATTGATTTCAATAACAATTGTATCTACTTCGTTTCCTTTTACTCTTACAAATGCATCTATCCTAGAATATCCACTTACTCCTAAGAGCTCTGCGGCTTTTTGTAAATCAGCCCTTACTTGATCAGATATCGCTCGAAATCGTTCAGGATCTTCGCTAAATCTAGCGGGAGTAATATTCTGTCCTTCGCCAGCAAGAAACTTTTCTTCTAATGATAATACTTCTCCTGTAGCTAATGCCTCGGATGGTTCGAATATCTCAAATCGTACTTGCTCTCCATCCATGTGAGTGAGCATACCACCTGTGATCTCGAGGAAATGATCTGCATCGCTGCTATCGATCAGTTGTTCACAAAGTACTTCTGGTTTCATCGGAAATTCTTCATTATAGTTGAGACCTAATTCTGATCTCAGTTCTGTAGACATATCCCATTCTGCACGGAATAATCCTTTAAGGTATACTTTGAGTTCGTCTGAGGACTTGATTTTACGTACCGCTGAGCTACATCCATCATCCATTGGCTTAGCTATGATAGGGAATCCTCCGATCAGTTCATTCATATTAGTTATAGCCTGATCAGCATCTCTTTCATAGTTTTCTTTAGAGATCACAAATTGATCAGCCACGGTAAATCCATTGCTTTTCAGTATTTGCAGTGTTTCGTATTTGTCTATAGTCTTGGCTGCTGATTCTGCTGGCGATCCATTATGTGGAATACCATGCGCTTTCAGTTTGGCTTGTACTGTACCATCTTCTCCAGGTCTACCATGTAATGCTATGAATGCTAAACTCACTTCTTCAGCGAGATCCATATAACTTATTTCCGACGGCTCTGAGATATAACTCGAATCCAAGTATCTATCCATGATGGCTTTACTCTCATCTTGGATCTGCTGTATTACTGGATGCACAGAATATCCTAAGATTTTATCTCTTACATCATCCGCATTATCCTTGAGGAGCATCTTCACTGGTATCTTATATAACTTGTGGCTATCTCCATCTTTCATCAAGAATATTGGAATCGGCTCATAGCCATCCGAGCTCGCTAGCTTCTCATATATATTACGGCCGCTCTCCATAGAGATATGTCTTTCAAATGAATATCCGCCCATGATCACTGCCACTTTCTTCTTCTGACTTTCTTCTTTTTGTAATTTTTCTAGCGATTCGTCTATGCGAGTAAGCAACTGTTTGTATCCACGTAGGTATAGCTGATCATTCAGCCTTTCTTGTACCGAACATCTTATTATAAAACTCAAAAACTGACTAGGATTCAACCCAATCTCTGCGGCCTGATGAAAGAAAAATGAAGATGGCAACATCCCTGAAGTCGTATTAGGATCATTCAAAAATATCTTTCCTTCCGCATTGATAAATCCATCAATTCTGGCATAAGTATGGAATCCTAGATAGTCATAGAGTCGCTCACATTCAGATCTGATAGCTTGGAGATGATCGTCAGATACTGCTATAGGTGTAATCTTACGTGATAGTCCAGGGAGATATTTCGACCTGTAATCATAGATATCTCCAGAATTTACTATTTCTGTCGGTGGCAGTGCAACGGCATTCTGATCTTCATTTCGTAATACGATACATGAAAATTCTCGACCATCGATAAATGACTCGACAATCACTCGCTGCTCAGTCATATGACCTTCAATCGTACAAGAGTCGTTAGTGATTAGATAATTATCTAGGTATTTTACTAAAGCTTGAGGATGATGTATTGTCTGTTCAGCTAATTCGACAGGAAAGCCTATACCTCCGCGGATATCAGATACTTCGACAGCCCAAATGTATTTTTCTTCTTTGCTATATGCATTCCAAACCGGAGAACTAACATGCTCTATAAAGAATGCGGCATTTATCGAATCTCTATAAGTCATTATGTCTACTGCTTTGAGTATACTTACTCCGATGCTACTTCCTTGGTTACTTGGTCTGATGACCATAGTAGATCCGATGACTTCTTTAGATTGTACGAATAGCTTTTCGATCTCAGATTCAGTGCTATTTATCCATTCTTCTCTTGTGATCGCTAGTATCTTTGGACAATGAAAACCTGCTGCTTCCATCAGATTTTTTTGAGTGTACTTGTCCATTCCTATGGCACAGGGCAATACTCCAGATCCAGTATATGGTATCCCTCGAGCATCACAGATCGACTGTATCTGTCCATCTTCTCCAAAGCTTCCGTGAAGCGCAAGGAATGCGATATCTATTTGAGTCTGTACTTCATCCCAAGATCTTCTCTGACCTACTTGACTAACCAAAGCATCATAATCGTAACTATCGATTGGTCCTAGTGACTCGACATATATCTGATAGTTACTATCGCCTGCAGACTGATAAGATGCTGGCGGATAGAAATCTCTGATTGTACCTTTGTATATATATTCCCAGTTGAGTTCAATAAGTGTCTGGTGGCTATCTACAAAAATCGGTATCGCCTCAAATATGTCTTTATTTAGATTGTCATATACTGTACGGCCGCCTGCAAATGAGATCTCTCTCTCTCTCGATGGTCCTCCAAAAAATATTCCTACTTTGATCTTCTTCATGTCTACTAGCAATCAGCTCTTTACGCATTAGCAAAATTAATCAATTATAGTGAATTGCCATGTCGTATTAAGATTTATATCCAATGCTTCATCCAAGTGAATATATATGGCTTGCTAAATAATATTTCTACTTAGTTTTTATTCGTTATGACCTAGGAAGTATTAGCATTCCATAGACCTGTCATTGTGTATATTCGTTTTCTCAATACTATAACTGTTACTCATGTCTGCATCCCATAAGGAAATACTTAAATTAGCTATACCCAATATTGTTAGTAATATATCTATTCCGTTACTATCCACGGTGGATACGATTCTTATGGGGCAGCTCTCGGCATTGCACTTAGGAGCTATTGGATTAGGTGGTATGATTTTCAATTTCGTCTATTGGAATTTTGGATTTCTTAGAATGGGAACGACTGGTCTCACAGCTCAAGCGTATGGGGCTCAAGATGATTATAAGTTAGGAGTGACATTAGTTAGAGGTATGCTTTTGGCGTTACTACTTGCGATAATAATATTCATCACTCAAGAGTGGCTTTTAGAAGCGGCAACATGGTTTTTCGCTGTGCAGGATACACATGCACCTTTGATAGCAGAATATTTTACAATGCGGATGTGGGCCGCTCCAGCGACGATGCTGATGTATGTATTTATGGGTTGGTTTTTCGGATTACAAAATGCGATTTATCCTATGATTATTACGATCATCATCAATATTGTCAATATTATAGTAAGTTATTTACTTGTAAATGAATTTGGAATGGAAATCAGAGGTGTAGCTTTAGGAACAGTTATCGCGCAGTATACAGGAGTTTTATTATGCTTTGTGGCAGTCGCATATAAGTATAGTCGTTATATTCATTTAGAATTGATCAAAGCAGCATTGAAAATAAGTGAATTAGTAGATTTCTTCAAAGTCAATAGTAATCTATTTATCCGTACAGTTTGTCTCACTTTTGTATTCGCATTTTTCTATAGAGAGTCGTCTATAGCTGGTGCATTAGCATTAGCAGCTAATGCTATACTTTTACAATTTGTAAATTGGATGAGCTACGGAATAGACGGATTCGCTTATGCTGCAGAAAGTATGGTAGGAAAATATGCAGGGGCTAAGGATAATAGTAATCTCACCCAATCTGTCAAGATTTCATTTCTTTGGGGATTGATTTTAGCGGTGATATACGCAGCTTTTTACTACATCTTCTACGACCAATTATTACATCTATTCTCTAGTGATAATGATGTTTTCGCATTCGCTCTCCAATACAAATTGTGGATGGTATTTTTTCCGATCATAGCATTTGCGTGTTATATCTGGGATGGGATTTTTATTGGGTTATTGGCGATTCGAGAAATGAGGGATAGTATGATAGTTGCCCTGATCGTATTCTTATCCTTGTACCATCTTGTGGAAACCGCAGATCCATTGCAAGGGCTCTGGTTGGCAATGTTTAGTTTTTTGATCGTCAGAGGATTACTGTTGACTTTGTATTGGAAAAATGTAACCGTGAGGTAATCTTTGATATAAACAATATTTATATTAATGTGAATAGACTTGTTGAAATCAGTTTTGGTCACATGTTAGGGGGAGGGGTGACAAACACTCGGAGTGGTTGGGTGCTGAATGATTGTAGTAAGCTTTATTTGAAAACACATGGCATCATTTTGTTATAGTGTTTTATGTTTCAATTACAAAAACGAAAACCTTTGCTAGAGAATTACTCTTAGTAGATCCAATAGAATATTGCAATGCGAAATTGTTTAGGGTTTTCAACCAAAGAATTAACTACACCTTCTCATTCATCATTTCCCAAAGTCTATCTTTCAACTCCGGAATTCCCTGCATCGCCACAGAAGATATATATATATAAGGAGCATCTATTTTGATCTCTTGGTCTAGTAAAGCTTTGAGATCATCATCTAGCATATCTGATTTCGAGATGGCCACTAATCTCGGCTTATGCAAGAGTTCTTCGTTATATTGCTCTAGCTCGTTGAGTAGGATCTGATATTCTTTATTAATATCTTCACTATCTGCAGGTATCATGAATAGCAGACATGCATTACGCTCTATATGTCTCAGGAATCTATGTCCGATTCCTTTTCCTTGGTGAGCATTTTCTATGATCCCAGGTATATCGGCCATGATAAACGATTTCATGTCTCTATAAGCTACTATTCCGAGATTAGGCACCAATGTCGTGAATGCGTAACTAGCAATCTTAGGCTTAGCCGCTGATACAACTGAGAGAAGGGTAGACTTACCAGCATTAGGGAATCCTACGAGACCTACATCCGCTAATACTTTCAACTCTAATACTTTCCATGCTTCCTCACCGTTGAGGCCAGGTTGACAGTAATTAGGATTTTGATTTGTAGATGATTTGAAGTGAACGTTACCTCTACCACCTTTTCCACCTAGCATCATTATTTGCTCTTCTCCGTGCTCAGTGATCTCAAAGTGGACTTCTCCAGTTTCAAAATCTCTTGCTACAGTACCTAGTGGTACGTCTAGGATTACATCTTCACCAAAGGCTCCAAAACTACGTGACTTTCCTCCATTTCCTCCATGTCCAGCTTTTACGTGCTTTCGGAATCTTAGTGAAAGTAGTGTCCATAGCTGCTCATTACCTCTGAGGACAATATGACCACCACGGCCACCATCACCACCATCAGGCCCCCCTTTAGCGGTATAGTTGTCACGAAACATATAGTTAGATCCAGCGCCTCCGTTACCAGATTTGACATGCATCTTTACATAGTCGACGAAGTTTTGCTGAGACATATTATTGTGTTGTACTATTGATCGTTTATAAAATCGTCAGTTGATTTTACTTATTGTTAAAATAGACGATCAGTTGACCTTCCTAATGTATGTGTATTACTACTTGGCTGCGTCTATAGCAACACTTAGTCTAAAGAAAATTTCTTCTAAGCTACCTATACCATTTATGCTTGTTGACTTTCCAGATTTATCGTAGTAATTGTATACCGGAGAGGTCTCATCATTGAAGATAGAAATACGATTGCGTATTATCATCTCATCATTATCATCTTCTCTTCCTGATGTCTTTCCTCTATTAAGAATTCTTTTCACGATCTCTTCATCATCTACATCAAGTTGTAGTAACGCATTCACTGTCTGACCTTTTTTATCTAAGAAACGATCCAATTCTTCAGATTGATACACATTCCTCGGGAAACCATCAAAAATATATCCTGCCACATCTGGATAAGCATCTACTTTGTTTTTGAGCATTCCAATAGTTACATCATCGGGTACCAGTTCTCCCTTATTTATATAAGACTTAGCTAGTTGACCTAGTTCAGTAGAATTGCCAATTTCGTATCTAAAAAGATCTCCTGTAGAAATGTGCAGCAGATTATATTTCTTTGCTATACTGTTAGCTTGTGTTCCTTTACCTGATCCTGGAGGACCAAAGAGAATGATATTCATCATTGAATTACTTGATTTGCTGTTAGGGTTGGCAAAAATATCCAAAACCCATTGAATTAACTTGCTCCACATCTCTTAAAGTTCAATTGACTTCAAGAATTATAACATATATATGACTGAAGACTGTTATTGTTCCGGCTAGTTTATGACTTGCCGGGCGTAAAGGTATCTCTTATTCCAATAATTTGAGTTATTAATATCATCTACTCTCACTCCTGATCCACTGGTACTGTGTATTACCTCTAGTGAATTACCAGTATTAGCTTTAACTATGGCTACGTGAGAAACCTTTGAGCCTTTTCCGAAGAATATTAGATCTCCAGGGGCAACTTTAGACTTAGAAACTTTTTTTCCTAGTTTTGATTGATGATAAGAGGCTCCTTGTACGTTTACACCATTTTCTTGCATTACAAAACTTGTAAATCCTGAGCAGTCAAATCCAGATTTTGGTGTTTTTCCTCCCCATTTATATCTGAGACCGAGAAATTTTTCAGCGGAAGCTACAACGTTGAGCCTAAGATAGAGTTTGTCGACCTTAGCTACTGAAGCTTTTCTATTTGTAGTTGATCTATTGGCTTTTGCCTTGTCAATATAGGGTTTTCGAGTTTTTTTGGCGTATTTCTTCGTTTTGCTAGATGAGCTACGACTTCCATTGTGACTATATCTTGGTGTACTACAGGCTGTCATCAAGAAGATTAATAATGCTCCAAGTAGCGAAAAGCGCATAAGACCGTTTTTTATCATTGTAGTGTTATTGAACTAATTGAAATAAGTTTTATCACGAACAATTAAGTATCGTCAGTTAGTAAGCTTAATTATTGTATGTTCTAATAACTCAGCATCTTTGGTATTGAGCTATTTATCCGTTTAATAACTGCTTACATATTATTATTATTATTAATATATCAACAATTGAGCCACTTTCGTATAGACTACTTTTAAATAAAACCCTGAAAATGAAGATATATTTCAATAATGAGAATCCTGAATCTGGGATGACAATACTAAATTCATTTCTATTTGACAGAAAATCTAATTTCGACCGGAAATCCAAAAGGTCTGATTTGTTAGTCTCAACACTTGCAATATTTTGTTTGTCTCTCAATTCTGGCAGATCGCTGCCTCTATAATTTATCATAGCTGATCCACCTAAATATGTCTGTCCATTAGTATCAGTATCTACTTTAATACAACCTATTACATAACATTGATTTTCTATTGCTCTAGTTTGAGGAAGCGCCCTGCATGCAAGGTGCCTTGGAGAACGTCAATTGGACACATAGATTAGAAAATCATATCTATCAGTATTTCGACTTCAAATTCGAAACCTAAGATCATAACATACATTGAGGTTAATATTCCTGTCAACATAAGCGTAAGTGATTCGCTCATTATTTGCAGAGTAAGCTTTCTGCTTTCCAGCTAAGGTAAATAGAAGTCTCTTATCATAAAAAGCAATTGGACCGTTACTATCAACTAGTAGGAATCTATTGTAGTATCTTCCATTAGCTTCGACAATCACATTTCCACCAACAATTACTGATTTTTGAGATGCCCAAATTTCTATCTGTTGCACCACGATACCATACATAATAGTTGCTAATGGCTGAGGAGTCATAGAGAAGCCAGTATTCCGCATCTCTGGTAAAACGATGAGATTAGTGTCTTTAATATCAGCTATTAGGCTATCTACAAGGTCCAAATTGGGCGTAGTTTGTTATTGGGCTGCACTAGTGAGATTTTCAAGATAGGGCTCATTTGAGGTTACATTATATGGTTATAGGCCACAAATAAAGATAGGGATAGCTCTAAAATCTTCCAAACCCTTGATTTTTCCAGAACAAAACTTATCTTTGCACTCCAATTTGAAAAAGTTCAATAACTATGGAAGTCCTAGATCATTTTTCCATTCCTTTTATAGGATTGAAAGTTGGTCTTCATCAATTGAAATTCGAAGTTGACAATGCTTTCTTTACTGAGTATGAAAATTCGCAAGTAAAAAAAGGTAAAGTTGCTATAACTCTTGAGCTTGATAAAAGGTCGCATATGGCTGTGCTGGACTTTAGTCTAGAAGGTACCGTTGTTACTGATTGTGATAGATGTATGGAAGATATTATCTTACCTATACATGGTAAGTATATCCTGCATGCTAAGTATAGTGAAGAAGATATGGAATCTACAGATGAGATTATATACATTCATCCAAGGTTAGATAGGCTTAATGTGGCTCAGTATATATATGAATACATACATTTGACAATACCTATGATAAAGACTTGTGAGTCTGACCCTAATTCGAATTGCAATGAAGAAATCCTCAGCCGTTTCGAAAAAGAAGCTGATGGAGTCGGAGGTGAAGTCAAAACGAATCCTATTTGGGATACCTTAAACGATTTAAATCTGGACCAATAAGGGTCAGAATTATTAATAACAACGAAGTGATACATTTTACACTTCAATAAAAAAAATAGAAATGGCACATCCAAAGAGTAAAATTTCTAAGCAGAGAAAAGCAAAAAGAAGAACTCACTACAAAGCTACAGCACCACAGATATCTATCTGTAAAGTGACTGGTGAAGCGCACCAAATGCACAGAGCGTACTGGCATGATGGAGCTATGTACTATAGAGGTCAGGTAATCATTCCTGCTCCTGAGTTAGCAGAAGACTAGAATTAACTTTAGATCTTACAAGATCTGTAATTTCTCAAAGTATATAGAAGCTTTTATGGAGTGAAATACTGCATTAAAGCTTCTTCTGTTTTTAAATATTAGTGTTTTGTTTAATATTAAAGTGAAATATATTTCGTGGCTACCGAGTCAGATGATTCTTGGTCTAAACATTAATCTACATTTGTATCGGTTCGAGCCATGACTAAAATGTATCCCTTAAAAGGGGTTATTTGAACGATGATTTCTTTTTTTCATAACTTACTCCACAAATCGCAACTATGAAAAAAATAATCAACACCAGTGAAGCTCCGTCACCAGTGGGACCATATAATCAGTCTGTACTCGCTATGGGTACTTTATATATGTCTGGACAAATTGCAATCGATCCTTCGACAGGAAATTTAATTATTGACAATATTGAAGACGAAACACATCAAGTTTTCAAAAATATAAAAGCGGTACTTACCGAGGCCGAAATGACACTAGAGAATGTTGTGAAGTGTTCAGTATTCGTGTCCGATATGGAGATGTATGGTAGGATAAATGCAGTTTATGCTCAATATTTTAATGAAGAAAATGCACCTGCTCGAGAGCTAGTGGAAGTGGTCAATTTACCAAAATATGTTAATGTTGAGATTAGTTGTATTGCCGTTTAGATTGGTAGAATTTTTGGTTACTTGGAAATAATTTAGCCCAATTTTCAATTTTTGATATCCGATTTTATTTTATGGCTTTCACTTAAAAGTTGTCTTATATTTCAAAATATTCCACCGACAATTTCCATATTCATATACTCTGCAGTCAATTTGATTGAAAGTTCAAATTTCTCGGACAAAGCTTCGCTAGTTGATTGGGTTATGACGGCTACTTTTTTCTTTTTAGCGCGTGACCTTTCTCTTTATGAGTGCTTACTAGATCAGTCCATCTATCAATAAAAACTTTATATATCCACTCATGCTCTACCAATTGATAGCTCTAGATAAGATGATCACATCAGCTTTAATCATGTGATATGCTATGTTCTGAAAGCTATCATTTTCGTTATAATTACTACTGTAATGGTATTGTGAGACTTTAAATTCAGACAACTCGATTAAATTTAAATCTTCAACTAATAGATGTCGAACAAGCTATGCGGTATTGTTATTTGATCTTACTCAACCATTTATAACGAGTGCATTATTTGATATTTTTTGAGTGGTGTTTTTCTGATTACTTCATTGCCTCTAAAATTACAAATTTGTTATTTTCTTTAATGATGTTGACCTCAATAAAATATTTCGAAAGTTGACTTTTATAGTTGAGATGTCTATTAGCTACGATGATAAGGCGACCTCGATTGGATAGTATCCTATGCGTATCAGACATTAGTTGAATAGCTATACTGGGGTCTACTTCATATTCAAAATGAAAAGGTGGATTTGTAATTACTAGATCAAATTGTTCTTCCTCAAAAGAATCTAAATTATATTGAGCTATCACTTTGAATCCTTCTGATTCAGATAGATTCATCTCGGTAGAAGCTATAGCTAAATAAGAATCATCGATCATCACAGCTTCATTCCACTTACGCTGTCCAATTAGAAGCTTTCCGATTATTCCATTTCCACATCCAATATCTAGAAAGCTATTTTCTGAATCACGTAGATCAATGTGCTCCAATAAAAACTGAGTTGCGTAATCAATATGGTTGGCGGAAAAGACCCCTAAATATTGTCTATAGTTATACTCGTTGTAGTCAATAGAATTTAAAATTTCTGATGGAGAATTATTACTTTTCTTCGGATTAGAAAGTGTGAGTATTCTTGATTTTTTCCATGCCATTGATTGCTCCACTAGATCAAAATATTCTGCAGCGATTTCAAGCATAGCTTTAGTGAAATGTCTAGTCATAAAACCAGCAACAACAACACCATCTAAAGGAAGTATATCTATTAATTTTATAAGGTATAGACGGAATAGATCAAGCGACTTAGGTACTTTCATTATGGATACGCTTCCAATTGAAGGAATGTCTTCAAGAATGGATATGATATTCAGATCATTCAATGATATCCAATTAGTCGAAGCATTACGTAAAATTGATTGCTTCTGACTTTCTAAGTATGCAATCGTAATAGGTTTGTGTGCAATTAGATTGCAAGTCAAGTATCCAAAACGATCATGAAAAATGGATAAATTAGTAAGGTTGTATTCTGCTGCTTCTAGATGTTTTTGAATATGCTCATCTACCGCACTCCATGCTTTCAATGAGTGGTCATTGGTATTAGGGAGACGAACATATTTTTTCATGCTGCAAATTAAAGTATTTATAAATAAGGTTGATGTATTTATATTAGGAGCACAGAGAAGAATCAAATACTTGAAATTTGTTTGGTCCAAATGAAGTTCCACAAGCAAGGTTTATCTCAAGAATCGTTTTTCTATCACTCAATCTTAATTTTCATACTAGTAAATTTATATTATTTTGATAGGGTGGTGATCATCCCTCTACGATTGACTAAATTTGGAGTGTTGACAACTATTAACTTCTGAGAATTATGAAACGATCCCTTTCTTTATTTGTAATAGTTACGTTTGTAGCTATAAATACAGTTTTATCTCAAAACAAGACCATGAAAGAAACTCCTTATGCAGCTATAGATTCATATCCTAAGGTATTTACTGCGGCTACTATGGTTGCAAGGACCATCGATGGACTTGGGTATAGATACTATTGGGGTACTAAAGGACTTACTGATGAAGATCTCATTTTTCGTCCAAGTGAAGACGCAAGTAATGTAATAGAGACTCTAGATCACTTACATGGTCTCACAGAGGCTATACTCAATTGTATATCTGGCAAACCAAATATTCGTCCTCGCGATGAAAAAGAGTTTTCATATGAAGATCTGAGACACCAGAGTCTAATGAATCTTATGGAGGCAAGTGATCTACTCAAGGCTAATCCAGATATGGATATGAGTACTAAGAAAATCATCTTTAAGCGAGGAGATAAAGAATCCGTTTTCGAGTTTTGGCATTTGCTCAATGGTCAATTATCTGATGCTATATACCATACTGGGCAAATTGTCAGTTTTCGACGTACCAACGAGAATCCTGTAAATCCCAAAATGAATGTATTTATGGGAAAGAATAGAGATTAGGAGCGTATTATAGATTAAATATCTATTATTTGATGATATATTATTGTTTTGCAATAATTATTGCGATTTTTATTATCGTAAAACAATAATAAATGCTATGGATCTTTCTAAAGTACTTCTATTACTTCTCGATTTCTTCTTCTTTTTAATGCTATTATTTCTATTGTTAGGAATAGGTTTTTTTGCATATGTTAGTTTTGTAGACGATATGCCGTTGTTCATCATTACGGAAAACTGCGCTGAAGATTTCGATTATATGGCTTTAATACGATTGTTGGCGGAGGTCACATCCTATATTACTTTTGTGGCTATCGTATATTTTCTGCGAAAGGGAGTTAGAATAATGGTTAAGCATCACATTTTTAATTTCGATGTGGCGAAATGTTTTAATATTTCAGGTCTGCTTTTAACACTAATGAGTATTACTACTCTAATTTTCAATTTTTCTAAAGATTTATATGATGGATTATTCAAAATTAATCTGGATCCATTTGATTGGAAATCTGGAATATTTTTGGTTATTGTAGGTCTTTTTCTGATGTTGATGTCTAGAGTAATTAAAGCAGGTCTTGAATTAAAATCGGAAAACGAGTTAACGATATAGATATGAAAATAGTCGTAAACTTAGATATAATGTTAGCCAAGCGAAAAATGAAAAGTAAAGACTTGGCAGATGCTATTGGTATTACCACAGCCAATCTATCTATACTCAAAACTGGGAAAGCCAAGGCGATAAGATTTGCTACTTTGGCGTCTATTTGCAAGGAGTTAGATTGTCAACCCGGAGATATCCTTGAGTATGTAGATGATCAATGCTTTTAATAGATTGAAAATTCTATACCGTTTTAAAATATTGTCTTACACTCTGAAGTCCTATCGCAGATATAAAACATAATGCAGCCATTATAACCCACAACACAGTATATCCATAATGTTCTAGTATCATAGTGCCAAGTGGAGGAGCAATGATAAGCGAAATCGAAAACATTACAGAAGTCATCGCTAACATCTTACCACTATTTTGATCAGTGGCACGCTTTAGTGCAGTGGTACTTATAAATGGAAAGTTTACGATTTCTCCTACTCCGCTTAGTAATAAAAATACAGCTAACGAGAGTAAGATATATGATTGCGATATAAGTGCTAACAACCCAAAACCGATCATCACTGAACCAGCAACCATAGCTTTCATAATGATTTTTCTCTTATCCACATACTGAACTAGTGGCATCTCTAGAATAAAGACAAGCGCTCCATTGATACCAAAGAAGAAACCTATTTGATCTGTACTAAAATGCGCAATTTCTTCTAAGTAAAGTGGTACTGTAAATAGTATTTGGAAAAATCCAATCAACATTAACATATTATAAAACAAGAATAGCAAATAGGGCTTATCTCTATATGGATTTTTAACTTCAATGAGTTTATCTATTTCCTCTTCTTTGTTTTCAAACTGTTTATGACTATAATCTTTGATCAAGAAGTATGTCATAATCGCAGCTCCCCAACAAGTAAAAGCATCTAATATAAATATCCACTTGTATGAAGTTAAAGCGATGATCACTCCACCAATCGCCGGACCAATAATAAAGCCGAGGTTAAAAGCCATACGAAGTAATGATACAGCTCGCGTCTGAGTGTTGTCATCCGCAAAAAATCGAATGCCAGTATATAGTGCAGGTCTCAACAAATCAGCGATTGTTGAGGCAACAAATAATCCAAGAGATAATGCTAAGTAGCTAGTGAAAAACTGCAACATGTAGTAAGCTAGTCCACCACCGATAAGAGAAAATAGAAATACTTTATAATAACCGATTTTGTCTGTGAGCCATCCACCGAGATAAGATCCAGCAAGTGACCCCGCCCCAAAACATGCTACTGCTATTCCAGCTTGTGGCTTGGTCCAACCAATCTCTTGAGTAGTGTAAAGCGTAATAAATGGTAAGATTAATGTACCCAAACGATTGACAAACATTACGACCGTAATTAGCCATATATCTTGGTTGAGTCCTGAGAATGCATCACGATATATTTTTATTATGTTCAAGAAGAAAATGATTTAAATAGTACTAATACAGGCAAAGATATCATAAGTAATATTACGATATGCTAAAAATTATTATGATTGGTGGTACTGAAATAGTTGGGTCTATAAACAATTAAGCGATGGATAATTTATGTACTAAAACTGATTTTAAATCTCGATCAAACCCCCGCCGTTCATATAATTCCAAGCGATATTACCTTGTTGACCACCAGTAAGGACCCAGACTAGTTTAGATCCTTTGGGAAAGAATCTTTTTTGTATTAAGTCAATAATACCAAACATTCCTTTACCATTATAGATTGGATCTAAGGCTATGTCATGATCATTATAAAACTGATTGATGAATGAAATTAAGTCAGGTTTTGTCCTCGCATATCCACCAAATTGATAATCAGTCTGTAATTCGAAATCGGATGATCTAGACATATCAATAATCTCATTCTTTAAAAAGTCTCCTTTTAGTGCACTGAAGACCAATACTTTTTGATATGGTCTTTTTTTTGATATTATTCCACTAGCCGTACCTCCTGTCCCCGCAGACAAGGCTATATAATTTACTGTAGGCAATTGTACATTTATTTCGATTGCAACTTCAGACGTTCCTTTTCTTGCAAGTGCATTGTTTCCACCTTCTGGTAGGATTAAAGGATCTTTATATTCGGCGATTATCGATTTGGCAACATCAGATTTTTCTTTGAGTTTGTATGTTGAGCGATCAATGAATCGAAGATCCATTCCGCAAGATCTAGCATGTAATAAGGTAGGGTTATTTTCGTCTAGTTCTCCTCTTATGATCCCTACTGTGGGTATATTGTAAAGCTTTCCTGCGGATGCAGTTGCGTGTATATGATTGGAGAATGCTCCTCCAAAAGTTATGATACACTTTGGATTAGTTTCTAAATTGTATTTGAGTTTACGGTATTTATTTCCATTAACTATAGGATGAATCAGGTCTTCCCTTTTGATATAGAGCTCGATTTCTTGATTTTCCCATATAGGATCATAGAGGCGTTGTATAGGACTAGGTAAATTCATCTAGAGGTAAAGATAGATTTTGAATTTCATTTGTAGCATATGTTTTTGTTGTACAGGTGTTATATTCACTTTCTACGTGCTTGCTGCTCAAGCCTTAAGTTAATTGAAGACCACATGAATGAGTACCGATAGATCTTTACCTTCTTTACTGTTAAATGAAATTTTGCATTTAAAGAAATTAATTTTTTGAGTTCATATTTTCGAGTCCCTTTCCTTTATGTTATAAGTTACCCATATCGAAGTCTATAAAATAGCCAATAGGGATTTTGTCGGTACAAGGATTTTAGCCATCTCTATGTTTAATTAGAAGATTTTCGTTATAGTGATACTTAATCATGGTATAGAAGGGTATACTAAAAAAACACAGGCTGGGTAGAGTGTCTCACAGCTGTAATTACAGTTAATATTGGCAAGACTTATTTCAGTAAAGAAGTGACCTAGACTATTATGAAGAGCCTAATGAAACCTGGTAAGGCAGCGAATAGTATTAAAGAATTTATTCCTAAAATATCTTGTAGAGAAAAAGAAGTACTTAAACTAATAGTAGAAGAATTTACTACCCAAGAAATAGCTAAAGAATTATTCATTAATCTCAAAACTGTGTAATCTCGTATATCTAATCTACTCGCTAAGAGGAATGCATGAAATACGGTAGGTCTGTTAAGAATTACGATGGAGAACAAATTGTTGGATTAGGTAAAGTAATCATATATCTTTAGCCTAATTGTAAAATAATGCTTTTTGATATATTAATTCTGATTCTATGTTAAAAAATTTTCTCTTATTGGTGGTATGCGTAAGCACTATTTCGTCTTTGTATAGCCAAAGCTTTTGGTTTGGACCTAAAGGTGTCCTATCATTCAATGTCCAAAATTGGGATGGCTTTGAGCGTGATCCCTACCTCAGTATTAATGGTGATATATTCATAGAGACACATGATGAGTATGGTCGTGGGTCGCTTTATGCACAGTTAGGTTTTCATACTAGAGGTAGCACTACCAGAGTCAATTTTTTTAATGGTGGTGCAGCCAACCAAAGTTTTCAATTTGATAATCTAGTATTAGAGATCGGAGCAAAGCAAAAGCTTACAAGCCAAGCTAATGCAGGGCCGTATTATATAGTCGGAGTGAGAGGAGAATATACATTGGGGACTAATCTTAGTGAATATGTGAGATTCCAATCAGCATATTACCCGATAGATGATTTTGTGCGTAAGTTAAATTATGGGGTAACTGTTGGAGGAGGTTGGGATTTTGAATTTAGTGAATTGATTGGTGGTCTTATAGAATTAACTGTTAATCCAGATCTGAGTAATCAATATGAACAGCCGCCTATACCTAATGTCATAAATCCTTTCAATGGACAGACAGTGACATTAAGAGAAAGAAAAGTGAGAAATTTAACTTTTGAGGTTAAGTTTGGGTTGAGATTTATGAGAAAAGTAGAGTACATTGATTAATTCCTGGTTTTTCCAAAGAAAAACAGAAACAACGAAACGTTATATTTCAGCGTTTTGAGAAAGCCTAAGTCAAATTTTAGTCGACTAATATTTAAAGATTGATATTTATATATATGAAAGAAATAAAAGTACTTGTGATAGTAGCGATGGCTTTTGCCTTAGCTAGTTGCGGTGCTAAGACGGCTACCGCAATAGTAGAAGAACCTGTAAAAGAAACTACGGAAGTAGAAGAGCCAATAGAGTTGTTGACACCATGTACTACTTTGTCACAGCTCAGTAGTAGAGATAGAGATGAGGCAGAAACTGCATTCGTCCTATATCGAGATTTAGTAAAGACAGGTGCTTTAGCCCACGCACTTCCGCTCTGGAAAAAAGCCTATTCCCTTGCTCCAGGAGCAAATGGTCGTATCCAATACCATTTCGATGACGGAGTCAAGATATATACTGATCTTTTTAAAAATGCTATTGATAAAGATCAAAAGCAAGCCTTTATAGATACTGTAATGATGATCTATGATAAGCGTTCAGAATGCTTCGGTAATGAAGCAACTATCAAGGGTAGAAAGGCATTTGACTACTATTATAATTTCTTTGAATATAGCGATGCCGATAAGACATTTAATCTATTTCAAGAAGCAGTTGAAGATAAAGGAAAAAAAGCTGATTACTTTGTGATCAATCCATTTTCTAAGTTACTACATGATAGAGTAGTAGAAGGAAAGATCTCTAAAGAGGAAGGTGTCAAGTTAGCTATAACGTTAAACAGCGCAATCTCACACGGACTAGCTAACTGCGCTACTAAGTGTGATGCTTGGAATATTATAGCGGACTATGCACCTAATAGATTAGAATCACTAGAAGGTATTGATGACTTTTACGATTGTGATTATTACAGTAATAAGTATTATACACAGTTCCAAGAGAATCCAACGGATTGTGAAGTAATAAAACTGGCATATCGCCGTATGTTGAGAGGAAAGTGTGACATAGATGATCCTCGTTTAGTAGAGGTGAAAGCATCAAAAGATAAAAATTGTTTTACTCCACCTACGCCTGTTGGTCCGCTTAGACAAGCATTTGATATTTACTCTACTGGAGATTACAACGGTGCTATTGTCTTATTTAAGAAATTTATTGCTAAAACTACTGATGTAGAGAAAAAAGCAAAGTACACACTCTTGATAGCTAAAATCTATTACGGTGATATCAAGAACTTTGTGTCGGCAAGAAAGTATGCAAGAGAGGCTGCTAAACTTAAGTCTAGTTGGGGAGAACCTTATATACTGATAGGTAAGCTTTATGCTAGTAGTGGTCCGCTATGTGGTCCTGGTCGTGGCTGGGATAGTCAGATTGTAACTTGGCCTGCTATAGACAAGTTCCAATATGCGAAGAAGATCGATCCTTCTGTAGCTGGAGAAGCTAATAAATGGATTAATACTTACTCTCAATATATGCCTAACAGAGAGGATATCTTTCAGAGAAGTATCAAAGAGGGTAGTTCATTCAAAGTGAGATGTTGGATCAATGAGAATACTACTGTAAGGGTAAAGTAAGATATATTTCTGTTAAAGCTATATAAAAATAGCTCTGTCGATTGGTGTGGCTCTCTGTGGTACTAGACCTCCGAAGTTTTCTAAAGCGTTGAAGATTTAAGAATGTTAACATTCCTTATCATCTTCAAATTTCGTTTTGTTGGGAATTGCAAATATTCACGGTACATTATATTTACTATAATTAGTCTAGGTACAATTCAAAATATATAGTACAAATGGCATAGAAACATCTGAATTATGGAGGTGGAGTCTAAAGAAGAAGAGGCGAAAGATCACTAAAAGGGACAATACTTATAGGGCTATTGACAGCAGGACATTACTTTTTTTTAGTTAATAAGTAATATCCAATTCAATTCTATCACGGGAGATTACAATACTCAGCAAGCAGCATAGATGTTAGGTAATCTGATCAATATGATTTACAGACGTGAGCAGGAGTTAGAGTCAGATTACTTTGGTTTAAGACTCATGATGGAGTCAGGTTATGATCCTCGTCAACTCAAAGGTGTAATGGGTATACTAGAGTCTGGACCTGGTGGAGGTGCCAAGCCAGAGTGGAAAAGTACCCATTCAAGTCACGAGAATAGAAGAGAAACGATAAAAGAGTCTATAGAAAAGTACAATACAGAGATAGAAAGGTAAGATTTAGGAATCTTTATGGACGATATATGCGTTATTTAGGTATCGCTTAACACGTTAATTAGGATTAAAACAGAATAAAATTATGGCAAAGAATTTATTTGGGTCGAGTAGTAGTAACCCAATGTTGAAAGAAGACACTTTCAAACCAAAGTACAATTCATCAGGATTGATAGTTGAGGGAGATGTAATGACTGTAAATGGAGCAGTTAATAAGACTCTTTTACTCTTTAGTATGATGATGGCCACAACTTCGATTGCATGGTTTATGCCCTCGACGTTTTTGCTTTACGTAGGAGCAGGTGGAGGACTTGTTGTTTTAATTGCTGCTGCATTTAAGCCACATCTAGCGCCTTTTTTAGCTCCTCTATATGCATTATTAGAAGGTCTAGCTATTGGTACTATATCGGTGATGTATGCTACAGCTTTTGAAGGTATAGTATTGCAGGCTGTTGGTCTTACTTTCGGTACATTATTTATGATGTTAGCGATATACAAGTCTGGACTAATCAAGGTTACAGAAAAATTTAGAATGGGTGTAGCAATGGCAACTGGTGCAATAATGATTTTGTATTTATTTGGTTGGATTGGTCAAATTTTTGGATTCGAAGTAGCTATGTTACATGATTCTGGTATGTTCGGTATAGGCATAAGCGCGGTGATCATTGTTGTTGCTTCAATGAATCTTTTATTGGATTTCGATATGTTTGAGAGAGGAGAGAAGCAAGGTGCACCAATATATATGGAATGGTTTGCAGCTATGGGTCTTATTGTGACGTTAGTTTGGCTTTATATAGAGTTTCTAAGACTCCTAAGTAAACTAAGAGATTAGTATCCGATAAAATTGGATCCTAGCATCTAGTTTGTGAAAAAAATAAAATTTAAAGGTGGTCGGTTTTACGATCGCCTTTTTTTATGCCAGAAGTAAAATTATAGGGATCGCTACTAAATAATTATTTTAGAGATTGATGCTTATCGTTGAATAAAATGTGGTGAGGGAGTGATGGTCATGCAAATTCAATCTACTTTTCCTATAGATGTAGATGTATCAGATGTACTTATAAAAGTATATACGATGGTGATCGAAAGTGAAATAAGTATTAAGACAATAAGATAAGTGATCAACTAAAAGTAATAAAAGTGTTCTCACCTTACAGTAATGACGAACACTTTTTTAAAACTTGTTTTTAATGGAGTAAAATAATTGCGTATCAATTATTTGCCTTTAATATCATTCCAAACTTTGAATAATTTTTCTTGGTTGGGTCTGTCTTTTGGAATCGCAGTGAGTGCTTTAGTCTCTTCTAGATATTCATGCATATCTCCAGGTAGCGTTTGGTATAACTGAGTACCTTTAGTTTTCCAGTCGAGCATTTTGTCAGTGACATCCTTTATGATTTTTGCTGGATTTCCGACCGCTATCTTTCGATTAGGAATCTCCATATCTGCAGGCACAAAGGTCATAGCGCCTACTATACTTCCTTCGCCTACAACAGCTCTATCCATGATCACACTATTCATTCCTATCATACAGTTAGCCATTAGATGTGCTCCATGTATTATGGCTCCGTGACCCACATGAGCATATTCTTCTAGTATTACTTCTACGCCTGGAAACATATGAATTGTACAGTTCTCCTGAACATTGCATCCGTCTTTGATGATGATGGCACCCCAATCACCTCTGATCGCCGCACCTGGTCCAATATATACATTCTTACCAATGATGACGTTGCCCGTTACTGCGGCTAAAGGGTGTACATAGGTTGATGGGTGTACCACAGGAGTAAATCCTTTGAATGAGTAGATCATAATTAATACACTTGTTTTTCTCGTAGTTCTTTGAAAAATTTCTTGATAATCGCTTCGCATTCTTGATGCATTACACCGTATTCTAATTTTGTCTTTGGATGAAGTATCTTTTTACCAAATCTCATGAAACCTTTTTCATCATCAGCAGCACCGTATACTATTCTACTTAGACGTGCCCAATTTAATGCGCCTGCACACATTGGACATGGTTCCATAGTAACATATAGTGTACATCGCTCCAAAAATTTATTTCCTAGATGCTCACTCGCTGATGTAATAGCCAATATCTCAGCATGAGCGGTAACGTCTGTGAGTATCTCGGTTTGATTGTGTGCCCTAGCCACGATCACATTATTACTTACGATCACTGCGCCTACAGGTATTTCTCCTGCTTCATATGCTTTTTCTGCTTCTTTGAGTGCCTGCTTCATGAAGTGCTCGTCGCTATGTACTGAAAGTGCCATTTTTTTAGTGTATGTGTTTTTCTTCAGGAAATTTCCAATCTCTACCCTCTAGCCATTTAGTATGACTTCTGACTTCTGTCGCAAGTGGTGTTTCACCATAGTACTTCAGTACATAATTCCATATAACTCTAAATTCTTTTTTAGCTACTCGGCTTGCACGATCAAATGCGGCTGTATTTTTTGTCCCTTCTAATAGTGCTTGTGTAAGTCTATTACTTTTCATATTTACATTAGATATATGAGCGAACTCTGGATAGTCCGCAGCAAACTGTGACCAAAGGTTAGCTTGGTTAGCTACAGAGGTGAGCGGTGCGCTAATGTTATCGTTGTCAAATATTTTTGATTTTTCAGAAAGCTGTAGCATTTCAATATATTTTTGCACAGATTTGGATACATCATTCCCTACTACATCATCGACTACATGGATATTGCTCTTGACTAGAATATCTCCAAGGGATCCTTCTAGATTCAATCCATTTTCATGTAATATTTTTCCTATTGGATGTTGATTCATATCCATAGTGCCAGTAATGATCTCATTGTAGTCATCAAGTGTCCATGGATAATTTGCGATAAGTTCTCCATGTGCTTTAGATGATCTCGCTAACCTATTGACATAATTATATGCCATGAAGAACATCGCATCATTGGTTGTGATATCTGTAGATTTGAGTTCTTTCAGTTTGTCTAATACTTTTTTACCTGACGATAATTCTGTAGGATCTTGATTTTCCACCATGCTAAAGAATGACTGTAAACTCTGAGGATCAGTAAGGTCATTTTCGCTTGTATATATTGATTTTAGCGCACCACCAAATACCCAAGTTTCAGTTCCAGTAGATAATACTTTTACTTTTTCGTATGGTTCAATATATTTTCGCTTTCCTATAGTAATAGTGTCTCTAAATTGTGATACTTCATTGAGTAGTTTGACTAGAGTATTCTTTTTGAGTGACTCTTGAATTGTCCCATTTTTTATTGGTTGTATCTTACTGTCGATTTCAGCAGTGGTAATAAAGTATTTGTGACTAAGTGCAGAGACTTTTTTAATAGTAGCGATAGGAGCAGTAGAAACAGCGTTTTGGTTTATGCTTTTATTCTCGTTTGTACAGCTACATAGAGCTAATAGGGTAATAATAAAGGAGCAAATATTTTTCATTTATTTCGAAAGATTCGTATTCAAGTTTAAATATATTGATTTCTATTTCGGAAATTTCCAATTATTGGATTCTAATTTTTGAATATGTGCATAGAGTTCATTGGCGAAAGGAGCATTGGGATATGTCTCTAGCGTAGTGTTCCAAATGTCTCTAAATTCCTTTTTGGCTACATAAGTATTATAATCAAATGCTGGAGTGTTCTTAATTCCATTAAAGAGGCTAGATTTTAAATATTCGACTTGGTTGTCAACTTCTTTAGACTTAGCGAAGTTAGGATATCTTTCCTGAAAGTTGCTCCATGCTAATACATCATTCATAAGATCTTCCATAGATCCAGATATAGCTGTACCACTAAATAATCTATGTTTGTATTGATTTTTTTTGAGACTAATATATTTTTCTACTTCTGGAGAAAAAATTCCACCAATAGCACCCTCGAGTGCATACTGATCAGTTTCGTATCCGATCATTCCTTCGGATGCTGTGAGTACAAATCCATTTTGTTCACCATCTTTTCCTAAGCGACTAGAGTTCATGTCATAACTACGATTTACTATCGCTTTGTAATTTTCTGGGGACATACTTATTCCTTTCTTATCGAAGCCCAAAGTTGTTTGATAACTAAGCTTGTCCATATAATCTTTGCTCATAAAATATAGAGCATCATTCGTAGATGGATTATCAGTGCTCAGTTGCATTAGTTTTTTGAGAATTGCATTACCATTAGAAATATCATTAAGAGCTAAGCTAGATATGAATGTCTTCAAATCATTAATAGAAGATATATCGTCTATGTCATCTCCAGAATGAAAGACTTCTAGTCCACCACCGTATACCCACATTTCAACTTTGCCATCTAAGAGCACTTTTAGATATGGCTCTGTATATGCCTTACCCCTTAAGGTTACTGTTTCTTTTTTGCTTGATTCTTGGTTGAGATACTTTACGATAGTACCTTCTTTAAGCTTGGTAAGCACGGTGGAAGATTTCAGTTCACCTTCACGAGCTCTGAGATTGTCTACTGTTGTAATGTAGTAAGTAACTTGTTCTATTACTTCTACAGGCTTGATGTCAACCATCTCTTGCTTTTCTAGAGTTTTATCTCCATTACAAGATGTTAGTAATCCAAAGCTAATTATCAAGAAAGAAAATATTAGAATTATACTATATTTCATATGAGGGTATGATATTTTATCTATAACAAAGGTAATTGCTTTTTGGGAAAGGAGAAGAGGTATTATCTGAAGGAGTACTGCTCTTTAATACCATCAAAAATCACTTCTCAATTTTCTCAAACGAAGTGATTACATCTTTTATCAATGCAGAACTAAATCCGTTTTGTTCATTTCATTTAGAACTGCATTGGTACAGCCTTTTGTTGTAGTCACTTTGTCTATCTCATGTTTTGGGCGTTGATTATATTGAATTAGCAACTCTGCAACACCTTTTGTAGTTTATGTAACTATCTTATTCGCAGTGGCTTATCGAAGACTATTTTGATGACGCTTTGGACCATACCTTTTATAAATCTCAAGACGTATGCTATACGACAAGCACCTGACACCTTGGCAGAGTCTATTAAGACTTTATATCTTAATAATTTCACCAATTGTATTGAAGTATTGCTTTACTATGGCGGTTGAATTATTTTCGGTATTCCTAGAACAGATTCAAGTCATTGACATGCCTAAATCAGTAGCCTTATTGGGCATCGCTCTGAATGCAGGAAGTGAAACATTAATGGTCAGCTAAATTTGTTTTAAAGAAATACCTTTAGTTAATGAAATGAGAATATGTTTTCCTGGAATGAGTCGAGTACTGAGCTCATTTAATATTTCTAATATGTTGAATGGCTTAAGTGCTTCAATTATTATTTCAGCGTCTTTTATAGTTTGAACATTATACATAGTTATTTTTGGGCCTTAGTTAGCTAGTCAGTTAGCTCACTATATCCTTTACAATATCTTCTGTAATTATAGTTGGTTCAAAATCATCATCCAGATTCATTACTTCATTTTTCTTTAGTTGATCTAGTTCAACCTTTAGGTTCTCAATGATAAATTTCTGTCTGTCAGGAGTATTCTTTCCCATGTAGTAAGAGAGGACATCTTCTATGTTAGTATTGTCTTGTAGCATTACGGGTTCTAGTTTGATATCGTCACCTATAAAATCTTCAAACTCTGATGGTGATATCTCACCTAAACCCTTGAATCGAGTTATCTCTGGCTTTCCTCTTAATGCTTTGATAGCCGTTTGCTTCTCTTCCTCATCGTAGCAGTAGTAGGTCTTACTCTTATCTCTCACACGAAACAGGGGCGTATTGAATATATATAGATGGCCTTCGCGCACTAGATCTGGGAAAAACTGTAAAAAGAAGGTCAATAGTAATAATCTAATATGCATACCATCAACATCGGCATCTGTAGCAATGATTACGTTATTGTATCTCAAATTTTCAATTCCGTCTTCTATATCAAGTGCATGTTGGAGTAGATTCAGCTCTTCATTTTGGTATACTACTTTCTTAGTCATGCCATAGCAATTAAGTGGCTTACCTCTAAGTGAGAATACCGCTTGATGCTGTACATTTCGTGCCTTTGTAATCGACCCACTTGCAGAATCTCCCTCTGTGATAAAAACCATACTAGCTAGCCTTACACTTTCATCAGTACTTCTCGTCTTTGAGGTTTTATGTACTCTGCAGTCACGTAGCTTTTTGTTATGGATGTTCGCTTTTTTAGCACGCTGATTAGCCAGCTTCTTGATTCCTGCAATCTCTTTTCGTTCGCGTTCTGATTGTTGAATTCGTTTGAGTAGTGCCTCAGCTGTTTCTTTATTTTGATGAAGAAAGTTATCTAGCTCTTTCTTCATGAAGTCCAATATGAAAGCTTTCACACTTGGTCCTTTAGGTCCCATATTTTGTGATCCTAACTTAGTCTTAGTTTGCGACTCAAATACTGGATCTTCTACTCTTATAGATATGGCACCGATTACAGAAGTGTGTATGTCCTTACTATCAAAACTTTTACCATAGAAGTCTCTTATGGTCTTGACAATAGCTTCTCTATACGCTTGTAGGTGTGTTCCTCCTTGGGTCGTATGTTGACCATTGACGAATGCATAATACTCTTCTCCATATTGCTGTCCATGTGTCAGTGCGATCTCTATGTCTTCACCTTTGAGGTGTATGATCGGATAGCGAAGTGAGGCAGTTTCAGTCTTCCTCTCTAGTAGATCGCGTAGACCATTTTTAGAGTAGAGTGTCTTACCGTTAAATATTAATTTGAGTCCAGCATTTAGATATGCATAATTCCATAGCTGTGATTCTACATACTCAGATCTATATTTATAGTTATTGAATATTGATCTGTCCGGCTCAAACTCAATGTATGTACCGTTGAATTCTTTGGCTTTTATGATTTTACTTTCTTTCTCTAATATCCCTTGAGAGAACTCTGCTACTTTGGCTTTGTTTTCTCTTATTGCTTTCACTATGAATCTTTCGGATAGTGCATTTACTGCCTTTGTACCGACACCGTTAAGTCCTACAGATTTTTTGAATGCTTTAGAGTCATATTTTCCACCAGTATTAATTTTACTCACACAGTCTACGACTTTACCTAGAGGTATTCCTCTGCCGTAATCTCTTACCGAGACGATTCCATCTTTGATCTCTAGATCGATCTTCTTACCATAGCCCATAACATACTCATCGATACAGTTGTCGATGACTTCCTTGAGTAGGATATATATACCATCGTCTTGAGATGACCCATCGCCAAGCTTACCTATATACATCCCTGGACGCATACGGATGTGCTCTTTCCAGTCAAGGGATTTTATATTGTCTTCATTGTAAGTTACCTCTCCCATCTGCGCTTATTTTTAATACTCTTCAAGAGTAATATATAGCTGGTAAAAGTAAGAATTATATATTATAAAAAAGGGTTATTTGAAGATTTGGCTATGTTGAAAAACTTCCCAGTAGTAGTGAAGACCTTTAAGGTCTGTGGCTATTTTTACTTTAACTTAGTCTGCTGATACATTTATATAGTAGACTAAGTCGTAAGCCATTCCCTTTATTCTTTGTAATCATCTATCTTACTTTTACGAGCGACTAAGTTCAAGTATTCTTGATCTTTCTTTATTGCTGGGTCTTTTAATTATTAGAGTTTTAAGTTCATTCCATCGTAAAGTAAACTCTCAATCGATACAATATAGTCGTTGTGATAAAACTATTGTCACTATACAATTAAAGAAATAAGAATATTACAACTCTCTCAAAGCCATATACCCATCATCACCGACGATATATAACTTTCCATCCAATTCAGATAGATCGTTAAGATTATGATCTGTATTGACCTTGTAGGAAACCCATGTATGACCAGCGTCATTACTGTGCCATAGGAGACCTTCATCTCCCACTATGTATATAGTAGTAGCATTAATATATTTTACGCTGAGAAATTGCGCTCTGCTACTGCTAAGTGACGACGGTTTTTTGATCGTTTTCCAATTTTTTCCACTATCATTAGTCAATAAGATACTGCCTGACAGACCTACGATAATACCATGTTGATCATCTACAAAATCTATGCTATAGTAAAAATCTCCTTCTTGATCGATATGAGTCCAATTGTATCCTCCATCGTTTGATCTCAGAACAGTTCCATATCCTACAGCTACGAATGTATTGTCATCCAATGAGGCTACATCTTGCATCTGGGCATTCACTCTTAAAGTCGTATCTATTTGATGTATTGGATTGATATGATAGATGTGACCTTGTCCAAAGGATTTACCACTGACAGATACAGTATGATTATTAGTAATGCTGACAGCTCTTTGAAAATCCCAATTTGATAATCTAGTGAATGTCCAGCCATCATTTTCAGTATAGTTGTAGTAGAAGCCATCATGGCCTACAGCCGCACAATGATCATCATTGCAATCTAGTCCAAAAAGACGTTTGTTAGTGAAGGAATCCTGTGTAACCCAATTAAGATCTTTACCTGACAGCACCACGCCTAATTGAAATACTTCTCCACCTACAGCTATCAGTTGATTATTATAAATATCGATACTACTTATATCTTGAGTTGTATTGGTATTGATCTCAGTAAATTGGATTTCCTTTGCATCCTTACCACAGGAGTACAATATAGTGATGATCAATAGAGAAATGAATAGCCTAATCACTATTTATCTTGAGGGAATATGTAAAATGTGGGAAACGAAGCACTTCCATAATGTGAAAATGGTGTTTCGTTAGTCAAAGCGAACTGGTAGCTAAATGCAAAATCAGATAAGAAATCAGATAGCAAAGCAAAGTCCATATTTTTAGAATTAGGTTTTGGGTAGTATACTATGTTCCGAATACTACCATCAGCATTCCAAAATAAATTGATCCAAATCTTTGTTCCTTTAAGATCAAACTCTTTGTCATTAGCAAATCTTTCAAGATCTTTGAGAAGAGAAACCCATAATTTGTATGCTTTATTCATATTATTTTTACAAACATTGAGCAATTGTTCTCCATGTTCAGATACTAGCGATTCGAAGTGTTTCTCGTTTTCACCAATAAGAAAAGCCCTAGCAGATACTGCCGTATCAGACTGCGCTATGGCACCGAACGACATCATTATTGCTAATATAGAAGTAAAAATATATTTCATAACTAAACTTCAAAATTAGGAAATTATAATATGCGAACGAATTAATCCTATATATTTGATAATATCATACCACATTAAGTATATACCAACAATAAATATGCGTCATATGACGGAAGTTTACAAATAATAAACTGAAAACCATGATATTAGATATAGTTGTAGCAATAATTCTCGCATTTGGATTTTATGTTGGCTTCCAAAGAGGACTGATTCGAACTGTGTTTGACACTGCATCGTTGCTTGTTGGAATAGTTGCGGCACTCAAGCTGTCTCCTATAGCTATAAATCTTGTAGATAGCGTAATAGCTGGCAAACCAGCAGTCAGTTTTATAATAGGTATCGTTCTTACGTTCGTTATCGTAATGGCTTTAGTAAGGTACATTGGTAAAAAACTTGAGGATCTATTCAAGGCAATAAACCTTAATTCGATTAACAAAATAGCTGGTGGTGCATTGCAAGCAGCATTTTTTGCTTTGTTAGTAAGTCTTGGACTATACCTTTTAGATAATTTAAAGTTACTCGAGGAGAAAACTAAATCGGAATCTATGAGTTATACCTTGCTCGAGCCACTTCCTCGTCATTCACAAGATGTATTTGTGAAATTCAAGCCTATGTTTAAAGGATTTTGGGAAAAGACAGTAGAAACGATGGACGAGATCAAGCAAAAAGCTGAAGATGCAGAAAATAAACCCAACTAAACTGTGGGAATGGATATTAGGAAGGCCTAAGCCGAAGGAAAAGCAAGGTAAGCCTCTGCAGCTTATTAAAGAATCGTTTGATCATAAAGAATGGGATCATACCGCCTATGATTGGATTTTATCTGAGGAATATAAAAAACTCAAAGCGAAGATCAAGTGTGGGTTTTTTCATTTTAAAACGGGAATGAGTGGCTTTTGTGATCCCGTTCAATATATGGATAAGGATAACTCCAAAGGCTTCGTAATACTTCTCTCAAAGTTCAAAGGAAATTACTCCTTACAAGATTATCGTTCATTACAGCATGTTATAACTTTGAGATTGGTAGAACATAGATATATAGTAAAGGTATCTGATATCAGGAGTACTTATATCAATAATATATTGCAAAAAACATATCGATACTACCATAAACCTTCATTAAAGATACAGCAAACTTCACCTATAAATCAACTCTTTGGTAATATCACTTCAGAGTTGATATTAAGAGATGATGAGCCATATATGCTCCGAGTCATGGCTCATAAATATAGTGATCGCAATTATGCTGACGCTGAAGACTTAGATCAAATGATGGAAGTGATATTGGTCTAAATCTATGGGCAACCATTATATCCATTGAATAAAATCATTATTAAAAAGAAGAGGCTTCTAATCACTGAATAGAAGCCTCTTCTTTTTTGGAGAAGGCTGATTACTTACAATGCAGAAATACCATTAGATTTCCTTTTTACAAAAACCATCTTAGCACGATAAGCGAGCCAATACATTACAGGTATTACGACTAGTGTGAGGAAGGTAGCAAAAGTTAATCCATATATTATGGTCCAGGCCATTGGTCCCCACATCGCGGTATTATCTCCTCCAGAAAAATATTGAGGATCTAACTCTGAGATCAATGTGAAGAAATTAAAATTGATTCCAAGTGCAAGAGGTATAAGTCCAAGTACGGTAGTAATTGCAGTTAATAGTACTGGTCTTAATCTTGTTCCTCCAGCTTCGATGATGCTGTTTTTGATTTCATGATATGGTAATTCATCTGTACTTGACAATCCCTGATCATCTGATTTATTTCGTATAAGTAGATTGATATAATCAATGAGTACGATGGCATTATTTACCACAACTCCGGCTAGCGATATGATACCTACTCCAGTAAATATAACAGAGATGGTACTTCCAGTGATTACATAACCTAGTAGCACTCCTATCAGACTGAATACGATAGAAAGTATTACGATGAATGGACTAATGATACTATTGAACTGAGTTACCAATATAATAAATATCAAGAAGACTGCAAGAAGTAAAGCACCTCCGAGAAAAGCCATATCTTCTGCTTGTTGCTGCTGCTCTCCTGTAAACTCATAAGTATATCCTTCAGGTAAATCAAAACTACTCATCTCGTTCTGTAATTCTGTCACTATCTCGTTGGCATTATATCCATCGAGTAGATTAGAACTCAAAGTAATGACACGCTGACCATCTAGACGACGAATACTACTGTAGGTAGAAGAATAGTTGAATGTCGCTACAGCCGATATTGGTACTTGTACTATTTGTCCATTAGCTGGGTTTCGGAATGTTACTTTTTGGTTGATTAATTTATTTTCGTCGTTTCTATATTTTTCGGAAAGTCTTAACATAATAGAGTGTTCATCTTCACCATCTTTGTACTTGCTTACTTCCTTACCGAATACTGATGTACGCAAAGCATCAGAAATGCTAAATGTAGATAACTCATATCTCCTTGCAGCAGCTCTATCTATATCTATTAAGAGTTCTGGCTTGCCGATATTAACATCAGCATTAAGTCCTTCTATACCTTCGATAGGCAGGTTGTTTATAAGTGCTTTTACTCTTGCGGTTAGCGTTACAAGAGTATCTATATTATCTCCACGAATTTCGAGATTGATGGGTTTGCCCGTGGGTGGTCCATCCGCATTTTTATCTACAAATATTTTAACGCCTGCATAATTTTTGATACTCCCTCGTATCTCATTAAGTATTTCCCTAGTAGATACACCACCTCTATCTTGCGTAGGTACAAAGTTGACAGTGATACGTGCTTTGTGCGGTGTGAGTCCTGGTTCCGGTGGTTGATTGGGATCAGATGTGTTTTCTCCGATTTGGGTCAACACTGCTTCTACGATTTGCTCATTTTTCTCAAGTATTTGTAAAATTTTAGTCTCTACCTCTTTGGTGATTTCGTTGGTCTTTTCGATATCTACACCTAGCGGTAATTCTATAAAAGTATTGATATAGATTGGGTCTGCAGATGGAAAGAAAGTAACCTTGGGAGTTTTGACAGCAAAAAGTAAACCCGATGCAAATAGGAGTAGAAATGTACCTATGAAAAATAATATGGGCTTAATACCATCAAGAGCGAATGTGACAAATCGGTTATAGAATTTTTCTAAACGTGGCATCATACTATTTTGAAATAGAAAGGCACCAGGTCTTAATAGAAAGAAATTTAATGCACTGATAGCGGCTGCTAATACCATCAAGTTGCGAATCCAATCTATATTGATGATCTGTCCAGCTACAGCTATTAGTAGCATGATTGCAATTCCAATAAATACATTTTTTCGCTTAGTTATATATCCTGACCTTTCATCGGCTTGAGTATCTACTTTCATAAATCTGGAAGTGAGTACAGGATTGATTACTAAAGCGACAAACAATGATGATCCCAAAACCAACATTAGAGTAATCGGCATAAACTTCATAAATTCCCCCATGATTCCTGGCCAAAATGCTAAAGGCAGAAACGCAGCTAATGTTGTAGCCGTAGATGCAATTATGGGCCATGCTACTTCTCCCGTACCGAACTTGGCGGCTTCAATGCTAGAGTAGCCATCTTGCATATATCTATATATGTTTTCTACTACGACAATACCATTGTCCACCAAAAGGCCAAGTGCAAGTATGAGTGAGAAAAGTACAACTATATTCATAGTAGTACCAGATACATATAGAAATAGTATTCCCATCAACATAGATAAGGGTATAGCGATACCTACAAATGATGCATTACGCAATCCTAGGAAAAATAGTAATACAAGGACCACTAAAATTACTCCTGAGATAATACTGTTCTCTAGATTGCTCACCTCGTTACGAGTATTTACAGATTGATCATTGAATAAACTTACTTTTAGATCTGAAGGAAGTTCATTTACTTCTTGGGCTAGTACTATTTTTAATTCATCTGCAGCTGCAAGTAGATTTTTCCCTTTGCGCTTGATTACATCTAATGAAATGACTGGATATCCATCTGATCTGGCATAACTAGTTCTCTCTTTGTATCCATACTTTACAGTAGCGATATCTTTGAGATAGATAGGTTGTTGTTTTTCAGATTTTACAATAATATTTTCTAGTTCAATATCGCTAGTGAATTGTCCTACGATTCGAACGGCTCTACGAAAACCATTCTTTACGATCTCTCCACCAGACATCGTTAAGTTTTCAGTTATTACGGCATTTTCGATATCTGTAAATGAGACTTTTAGCGATTGCATTTTGTTGAGATCAACATCAATTTTCATTTCTCTTTCTTGCTGGCCTCGCATTTGTACTTTGGATACCTCTTTGATGAGTTCTATCTTATTTTTTAGTTGTTCTGCATATGCACGCAGTTCATCAGGTGAGTAATCTCCAGATACATTTACGGTTACTATAGGTATCTCGCTAAAATTAATTTCTAGTATTTCTGGGTCTTGCTTGAGATCAGTTGGGAGTTCGCTTTTAGCCTTATCTACAGCATCTTTAGTTTTACGTAACACTTCGCTCATCTCAAGGCTAGCATCAAACTCTGCTACAATCACAGAGAAATCTTGTATAGATGTAGAGTTGACAGATTTGATTCCTTCTACACCTTCGAGCTCTTTTTCGATAGGTCTAGAGATAAGGTTTTCGATCTCCTCTGCGGAGTTTCCGAAGTATGGCGTATTGACAAATATTGTCGGCATCGACGCATCAGGGTATTGCTGTTTAGGCATCTTTTGGTACGACTGAAGACCAAATAACAAGATCATAAACGACACTAAGAAGACACTAGTAGAATTGTCAATCGCTAAGGATGTCAAACCGAATTCTTTCAATTTATTTTTCATTATAGTAATGCTGTTGTGGTGATACCAATTGTCTTAGTTTTTTAAACTAATTGGTTAGATATCATTTCGATACCTCTGGAAAGTGTACCATTAAAAAAAATCGATTTACATATTTGGCGATAGATAGTTGCCAGCAACGAGGCTTCGGCTACCTACAGTAACGATTAGATCTCCCGCTGTCAATCCATCCTCTATTACCACAGATCCTTCGTAACTTGCCCCAAGAGTGATATAGGCTTTTGCAGCTATATCTCTTCCATCATTATCTTTTTTGGAGACATATACATACTTTCGTCCAGATACTTCTTCTTGTAATAATTCGAGTGGGATTACTACTGCTTCATCTTTAGTGTAGTCTACGAATTCTATTTCTGTAAGTAGATTCGGTTTATACATTCCCTTTACATTGTTAAGATTCATTTCTATTTCGAATGTTCTGTTAGTAGGATTTATAGATGCTCCGATCAGAGATATTTTAGAGAATAATTCTTCATTGAGTGCGGGGAAGCTGAGTTTTACTTGTTGACCATTTTTGATAGTGGCAAGATACTGCTCGGGTACATCGGCTTTAACTTTGATCTTTCTACTATCCAATATTTCCAATATTGGTGTGCCAGGTCCTGCTACTTCCCCGGCAGAAGCAAATTCTTTATTGACCACTCCAGAGATGGGTGCATAGATATTTTTCTTGGAGAGTTGCTTGCGCATAGTTAATAACGAATTTTCTAATCTTTCTTTGTTGTTTTTAGCTTGTAGGTATTGTATTTCCGATCCGATTTCTTGATCCCAAAGTATTTTTTGTCTTTCATATACAGTCATGGCTAGATCTAAAGTAGTTTTCATCTCATTTATCTGTAACTGTACGGTCTCCATATCTATGGTAGCGACTAATGTGCCACGCGATATTTGCTGACCTTCTTTTACATTTACACTGAGTATTCGGCCTCCTACTTCGCTAGAGGCATACACTGTTTCATCTGATATTACAGACCCTTGTATATTTACTTTTCTGACAAACGGTTGTATATATATAGAATCTACTTTTACCATTACACTATCTCTTTTTTTCTCTGGTGATAGCATTTCTACTTCTTCTTGCAGTATATCAATTTCAGATTTAAGTGTTCGTAATAGTACCGTTTTTTCTTTGAGCTCTGTACTCTTTATAGCTAACTCATCTTGCTCTACTTGGCAAGCAATAAGTAGTATTGATGCGATTATGATATAGATTATATATTTGATCATTATTATTGGTTTATGTATTCTATGTATTTGATTTCCTATTTTGAATATTAATTGATTGACATAACTCTTATTCATGTTTCTGAATGTTACTGTTTGGCAAGAGCTAAATTGTAATCAGTCTTTGCAATCAAAAGGTCATACAATGCATTGATGTAGTTGCCTTGTGCTTGATATAAATCGGCTTCTGCTTGGGTGACTTCTATACTTGATCCTATACCTTCTTTAAATTTTATTTTTGTTTTATCATAAATTCGTTGTGATAGATCGAGATTCTTTTTACTATTATTAACTGTATTTCTTGCATTGATAATAGATCTCTGAGAGTTTCTCACTTGTAATGTGATTAGTCTTTCTAGATCTTGTTTCTGTAGATCAGTTTTATTCATTTTCAGTTTGATGTTTTCCATCTGCGCTTTTTTCATACCACCATCATATATAGGTGCTTTTATACTTACTCCTGCAACTGCTGTTGGTAGCCATCCCGCTTCATCATTGTCAAATAGATTACTTCGTTGTAGCGATTCTTGAAAATTGATAAATGCATTAGCCGTTGGAAGATACCCTGCTTTAGTTCTTTTATAATCTAACTCGTTGAGTTGTTGGCCGACTTCTATTACACTGAATTCTGCTCTGCGGCTCATGTCAATAGGTCCATCGAGTGTGATTTCATCTACGATGATTTGTTCTACCATTAATTCAAGATTGTCAGTTACAACGATATTTTGATCAATAGGGTAGTTCATTTGAAATTTCAATAGATTATAACTTAGTTGAATCATCTGATCTAAGTTTCCTATTTGTGTTTGTAATGTTTCTAATGATAATTGCATTCTATCTACATCTAGCGATTCAGCAAATCCATTTTGATATACGGCTTTGATGTCTGAGAGAGATTTTTCTAAAACTTTGATATTCTGTGAAATTACTTCCTTGTTTTTTTCTGCGACAAGGATAGACATATACGCTTTTGTTACGTTGGTTGTAATCGTTTGTTCGCTTTGTATTCTTTTCTTTTTAATCAGCCCTTTATATAGTTTTGCCGCTTTGAGACCATATATAAATGTGCCATCAAACAATTGTATACTTGCTCCTATATTTGCAGTAAGGACGTTGGGCTGTACAAATGAAAATTCAAAAGTCTCAGGTGCAGCTAATTCTCTTTCTGGAATGACATTTTCTTGAAAAAGAACACCATAAACTGAGGGTGAAATAAAATCTTCTACGGGTTGTGCCGGTACTGCTAAATAATAGGAGTAGTCAATTCCTCCTTTTACTTTAGGCATTCCTGTTGATTTGAATTCTCGTATTGTTTGTTCCGAAGAGAGGTAATCGAGGTCATTCATCTTCATGTTATTGTGATGAGTAAGACCATATCCTACTGCTTGCTCTAGTGAGAACTGATCTTGAGCACTTAGTTGAAAGAGTCCAGTTGTGATTAGCAAGAAAAGTAGTCTGTATTTCATTGGTTCATTATTGTTAAAGTGATTTATGGTATATGCTTACTTATTTATATTTCTATAGTGGCTAATAATTTTAGGCCTTTATCAGAACTTATGCCTCTCATATGATACATGAATAATTGCTCATATAACAGAGGTCTACTAAATTTCGAAGAAGGGAAATTTTCTTCATCTGCGATGCAATGAGTTTTCTCTACATATAGCTTAGCGATTATATTTGGATCAAATGTTGAGATATACAAACCTTCCATTTGTCCACGCTTTAGATTAGTTTTTATGGTACGGTAGATAAATCCATAATGCTGATCCTCTATCAATTCCCAAACTTGCGGATAGTATTTTTGAAGATCGTAGATTAGCGAGGGCTTCATTTTTTTGAGGAATTTGATAACATGCCTGCCGATCTTGGACATCTCGTCTACTGCGGTCTCAGATGAGGCGGTGATAGTCGTTATATCTTCTTCATCTCTCTTGATTTGAAGTTGAATGATTTGCTCAATTAGATCTTTTTTACAGTTAATGACTGTATATATAGTCTTTTTACTTATACCTATTTTTCTACAGATATCATCCATACTGACACTTTTTACTCCATATTTTAGGAATAGATCAAACGTGGTCAAGAATATTTTGTCTTTTATAATCATAGTGCAAATAAACGATAGAAACTTTAAAAGGTTTTGTAGTTTCCTAAGTTTATTTAAAGTTTATAACTCTTTATATTGCTCTTATATCATTGAAGTTTATGTCATTTACTAAAAATTGGATGGAACCGGAATTTTAACGTATTGTGATAATATTATCGAATTAATCGTTAAATAATCTTGATATATAGTTGATTTGGCGTATTCAATGCCCATTATTGTACCCTTAGTACATCGCTTATTTACAGATATACTCTATCTTTACACACTATTTCAACAATTCATAGTAACACACTAAATGAGAAGAGTAGTAATTACAGGCATAGGGGCACTTACACCTATAGGTAACACTTTTGAGTCTTACGCTGACGCAATAAAGAATGGAGTAAGCGGTGCCGCTCCAATAACAAGGTATGATGCTTCTTTATTTAAAACGAGATTTGCTTGCGAGCTTAAGAATTTTCAAGTAGAAGATTATATGCACCGTCGCGAGGCTCGTCGTATGGATCCATTCGCTCAGTACGCGTTGGTGGCTGCCGATGAGGCTATTAAGATGTCCGGCTTAGACCTAGAGAAAGTTGATCTCGATGAAATAGGAGTAATCTGGGGAAGTGGTATAGGAGGATTTAAGACTATCGAAGAAGATATCGAAGAAGCTGCTTCGCGTACTGGAGAACCTAAGTACAGTCCTTTTCTTATTCCCAAACTTATAATAGATATTGCTCCAGGCTTGATATCTATAAAATATGGATTTCGAGGACCTAATTATGCTACAGTTTCAGCTTGTGCTAGTTCCACTAATGCCATTGCCAATTCGTTTGACTACATCAAACATGGTAGAGCTGATGTAATGATCTGTGGAGGATCCGAAGCAGCAGTTACTAAAGCAGGAATGGGAGGATTCTCTTCAATGAAAGCACTATCTACACGTAATGATGACCCTCAGTCAGCCTCTCGTCCATTTGATAAGGATAGAGATGGATTCGTTTTAGGTGAAGGTGCCGGAGCATTAGTACTTGAAGAATATGAACATGCAAAAGCAAGAGGTGCAAATATATTAGCTGAAGTAGCAGGAGCTGGAATGACTGCAGATGCATATCATATTACATCACCACATCCTGATGGGCTAGGAGCAACTAATGTAATGAAGCGTGCGCTCCGAGACGCAAGCATGAATCCTGAAGATATTGACTATGTAAATGTACATGGTACGTCAACTCCACTTGGAGATATAGCAGAATCTAAGGCGATCAAAAACGTATTTGGCGATCACTCTTATAATCTTAATATCAGCTCGACTAAGTCTATGACTGGTCACCTACTAGGAGCTGCTGGTGTAGTAGAGGCAATAGCAGGAATAGTTGCACTTAGAGATGATGTGATACCACCAACAATCAATCATGTTACAGATGATCCAGCTCTCGACAACAAATTAAACTTTACATTTAACGAAGCACAAGAAAGAAAGATAAATGCTGTTATCAGTAATACTTTTGGATTTGGTGGACACAACTGCTCAGTAATATTAAAGAGATTTTATTAGTGCTCGGTACTCGTCAAATAAGACAGATATACAATTACTATTTTTCTGCAGATAAGAATCTTGCAAGAAAGCTTAAACCTATTATTGGTTTTGTGCCTGCTAGACTTCATATATTTCGATTAGCCTTCTACCATAAATCAATGAATAACAGTGAAGGGCATAATGGTAATAATGAACGATTGGAATATCTTGGAGATGCCATACTTTCTACTGTAGTCGCGGAATACTTATTTAAAAAATATCCTCAAAAAGATGAAGGTTTCCTCACTAAGATGAGATCTAAAATTGTAAAACGTAAGACGCTTAATTTAATCGCAGATCGCATGGGACTAGATGTAGTACTGTCAGAGTATACACAGGGTCGTATGAGTCATTCGATGTTAGGTAATGCCTTAGAGGCATTGGTAGGAGCGATATACATTGAGTTCGGGTACAATAAAACAAAACACTATGTCATACGTAATATACTCATGAAATACTTGGATATACACGCTCTTGAGCAAGCGGATGATAACTATAAAAGTATGTTGCTCGAATGGTGTCAAAAGCATGGCAAGCAAGTTGGATACAGGGTAATTGCTAAGACTAAGTTGGATAAGAGGGATAGATTTAAAGTAGCGGTCATCGTTGATGGCGAGAAAGTCTCTACAGCGGAGGATTTTAATAAGAAATCTGCAGAGCAAACTGCATCTCGCAAAGCAGTGAAAATTTTTGAAATCAATACTCAAAAATCAGAAGTAGCCAATGGATAGCATTACTCAGATCGTACTCGGTGCGGCCGCAGGAGATGCAGTCTTAGGAAAAAGAATAGGTAACCGCGCCATGGTGTGGGGCGCCATAGCCGGGACCATTCCTGATCTCGATATTATTGGTAATCTTTGGATGTCAGAGCTAGATTCTTTAGCATTCCATAGAGGTATTTCTCACTCATTTTTATTTTCGATAGTTGGGGCATTTTTGTTTGGATGGCTAGTTCATAGGATGTATGAGAGTCGATTTCATAAGTTGATCGGTATGGCAGGCTGGATATTAATTTCATTAGCAACAGCATCTTTATTTTTGCTTGTAGGAAAGTTCAGTATTATCAAGGCAGCTATTGGTATTTCTATTGGTGTTGGAGGAAGCTATCTCACTTTTAAGAGATTCAATAGGCCAGCATTTGCTAAACCAGAGGCAAGCCTTAGGGATTGGCAGTGGTTGTTTTTTTGGAGTTTAATTACACACCCTATACTCGATACATTTACTGCATACGGTACTCAGTTATTTGCACCTTTCTCCAACTATAGAGCGGCGATAAGCAATATATCTGTAGCTGATCCAGCGTATACGCTATTATTTGTGATACCATTGATCATAGCAGCATTCTATCATAGGTCAAAGCCTATCAGAAAGAAATTAGTTTGGACGGGTATCATACTGAGTAGTATCTACATGTGTTTCACGCTTTATAATAAGTATCGCGTTACTCAAGTAATGAAGGATACTCTAGTTGCGGAAAACATTGAGTACTCAAGATTTTTCACCTCACCCTCTATCCTAAATAATATACTCTGGACGGGCGTTGTAGATTCAAAGGGCGTGTATTATTTTGGACAGTACTCACTCTTGGATATTGAGCCAAAGTTTAAACTATCTAAGATGGAAAAGAACCATGATCTTATCGCAGACGCGTCGCAAGATGATAAGGTTATCAATATACTTCGTTGGTTTAGTAATGATTATTTCGCAGTAATGAAACGCGAAGATGGCAAACTTCAAATCAATGATATGCGGTATGGAATTTTTAAAGGTGATGGAACATCAGAAAAAGATTTCATTTTTAACTTTCCAGTAGAGCGTCTATCTGATGGAAGCTATAACCTTATAAAAGCTCAGGGTGGTCCGCCCGATGGTGCTGATAGGGGTGAAATGGCTACAGATCTTTGGGCTAGGATAAAGGGGATTTAGTTATGAAGTTAAAGTTCTAGAAATTAGATTACTTTTTGGATGATAAACCACCCTATTTAATTTGGACAATCCACTGTTTCTGATTCTAGAGTATTATTCATATCAATATTTATTCTCCAACAAGTTCCATCTGGTGATTTCATAATTAGCGAAGAACCTACGCTGTTGATTATCACATTTCTAGATTGAGCATTTAGATTTGGAGTTGGAGCAATACCTTCAATGTATGTATTTGTGATGTTTCCAGAGTCGTTTACTTGCATACGAAAGTTCTTGCCTAACAAGGTAGTATATACCAAGCCTTTTGTACTGTTATCAATATACAGATTTGATCTTTTGAGATTTTCATGATTAGCAGGTATTCCTGTCAAACTTTCTACAACGATCTCTCCATCTGGGCCTGAAATTAATCTTACGTAATCTTCAGGATTTTTTCTGAAAATAAGTCCTGTAGAGGAATTATCAAATAATAAATCACTGTCACCGATAGTGCTTGTCGTTTCTACCTCGTGCTCAAGTAATATAAGTCCATCTTCTATGTCTGATACTCCAATGCAGCCATTCGGTAAGTAGGGGTAGATACCCCAAGCGCCTATATAACTACTATAATTGCTATGCTCAGTATCATCAGCAGTGTCAAAGTAAGCCTCTATTACGGGCTTAAGCGGATCCGAAATATCATACACTTTGACACCATCATGGTAATACGATATATATAACAAATCTGCTCTGATAAATGGATTGTGTGCCCTAGGTGGTGTTGGGGCATTTGGAAGAAGGGGATCGCTAAATTGTCCAAGGTATTGGATATCTGTCACATCACTGATATCTAGTATTGTGATTTCTTTCTGAGGCACCTCTTCTGCAATATAAGCATACTGAAGATCTTCAGTAATCCAACTACTGTGATTGTAGCTATTGAGACCATCTGCTGAACTAGTTCCTAATAGAATAGGATTGTCTACATCATTTAAATCCCATATCGCATAATCAGAATATCCATGTGAGCAATAAGCTATGTTATCTCTAACATAAGCATCATGTATATACCAATTGGACGTTGAGTTACCATCATCAAAATCATTAAAATTTATAGTGGCTAACAATTCGGGATCTTCAGGAGTAGAAGATAAGTCATAAATAATCATTGCTTTGGTAGTTCCTTGTCCAGAAAATCCAACCACATATAAACGTGCATTTTCTTGATCAACAAATATATTATGTGCCTTAGAGAAGTCAGCGGTATTTTGTGTCCAAGTGTAATCATCTTTATTGATAATCTCTAGGCCTTCTGATCCTTGATCACACACACCATAAATATAGTCTCCATAATCTTTGAAGTCTCTCCATATCGTAGTATTTCCATCTGTGATTACTTCCTCTTCGATTGGGTTAGAACAATCTGTTACATCTATAATTGCTATTTTGTCTCTTGCTCCATATACTAATATTTCTTTGTCATTATGGCTATATCCCCACACATCATTGTAATCGACACTTCCGGTATTATGAGACCCAACTTCCACAAGATTGAGAGATTCTTGAGCTATTATATTAGTAGTTAGACAGAAGATTAAAAAGATTAGTAAATTTTTCATGTACTTTAATTGTATCTTACTGATTACAAATATAATTTATCTAAATTATTGTTGAAACAATAATGTCAGCAGGAAATCTACATTAACGCTTACACGACAAAGTTGTTTGGTAGATTTTACTTCATGTTGGTATAAATTGATTAACTACGTCTACTATAGTTAGGTGATTCTTTTGTGATCGTTATGTTATGTGGATGACTTTCTAGCATGCCAGCGCCGCTCATTTTGACCATTTTGGCACCAAGCATGGCGTCTATAGTGCCTGCACCACAGTAACCCATACTTGCTCTTAGTCCTCCGATATATTGAACCATTACTTCAGAGACAGTTCCTTTGAATGGTACTCTACCTTCTATACCTTCTGGTACTAGTTTTTTCACATCGTCTTCTACATCTTGGAAGTACCTGTCTTTGGATCCTAGTTCCATAGCTCCAAGAGATCCCATTCCTCTGTATACTTTGAATTTTCGTCCTTGATATAAAATTGTTTCACCTGGTGCTTCTTCAGTACCAGCGAATAGAGATCCTGCCATAATAGTACTTGCCCCTCCAGCCAATGCTTTGGCGATATCTCCTGTATATCTAATTCCTCCATCACCAATGATAGGTATCCCAGTACCTTTGAGACCTTCTGCAGCACTCATGATAGCGTATAATTGCGGTACACCTACTCCTGCGACAATACGCGTGGTACAGATACTTCCTGGCCCTACACCTACTTTTACACCATTGACGCCTGCGTCTGCTAGAGCTTTGGCTCCTGCTGCAGTGGCTACATTACCACCTATGATCTGTAGATCTTTGTATTCTGCTCTGATGCGTTTTATCTGCTCTAGTACTCCGTGGCTATGACCATGGGCAGTATCTACGCAGACTACATCTACACCTACTTCTACGAGTGCAGATATTCTTTCAAATGTATCTGCAGTAACTCCCACAGCAGCTCCAACTAGTAGTCGACCATGGCTGTCTTTCGCAGAGTTAGGATGGTTTTCTACCTTCAGTATATCCTTATATGTGATTAGGCCTACAAGCTTATAGTCATCATTTACAACAGGAAGTTTTTCTATTTTATACTTTTGTAAGATCTCTCTTGCTTGCTCTAGTGTAGTTCCTATTGGTGCAGTTACTAGATTTTCTGAGGTCATTAAAGATTTGACAGATTGACTAAAATTAGTTTCAAATCTTAAATCTCTATTGGTCAGTATACCTATCAATTTTTCATTATCATCTACAATGGGTATTCCGCCTATTTTGTGTGTACGCATCAATTGGAGAGCATCTCTGATAAGTGCATTTTGTGAAAGTGTTACTGGGTCGATTATCATTCCACTCTCTGATCGCTTTACATTTCGCACCTGCGCGGCCTGAGTTTCAACAGACATGTTTTTATGAATAAAACCTAACCCACCTTCCTTAGCCATAGCTATCGCGAGTGCGTGCTCCGTTACAGTATCCATTGCGGCAGATACTATAGGAACATTGAGGCGTAGATCAGTAGTCAGTTGTGTGCTGATATTTACGTCACGTGGTAATACTTTAGAGTAAGAGGGAATAAGTAGGACGTCGTCAAAGGTTAAAGCTTCTTCAAATAGTCCTTGGGATGTTAAGTTTCTTTCCATGCGCAAAGATATCTGATTTTTATTCAAAAAAGATAATTGCGATTAGATAATATCGAGAAATAATTAATACCGGGCTAAGAAGTTGAAAATAGTTGAATAATAACCATACTGAGTTGCAATTTTTAAATCAGTAAATAGTAATTGAGCAGTTTTACTTGCGCGCCATACTATCTTTCGGTTCGAAATACGTCATTGGATATTATCTAAAGTGTCATTATGACTGCATTTTGCCTTTCATTCATGACATTGTGCTAGTAATATGCTACTACTATTCGGATGGTATAATATGTGAGAGTTATAATTAATAGTGCTAAATAGCAGTAACTAGATTGCATAACATTAACTTGATATAATCATCGCTCAATAGGCGATACAACATATATAGATGTTCAATATAAAGAAAGTAGCTGGTCCAGGTAATACATCGGAGATTGTTCCGATGTTCTCTATTTCAGACGATGAGGCGAATATGGAAGGCGAACAATACGGAGATAAACTGCCAGTAGTTGCACTGAAGAATACAGTATTGTTTCCAGGTGTAATCATACCTATATCAATAGGACGTGATAAGAGTACCGAAGCTATAAAGGCTATTAAAGATACGACTAAGGTAGTCGCTGTAATTTCGCAGAGAGATCCTGAAGTAGCAGATCCCTCAAAAGATGATCTTTTTCATTTAGGGACAGTTGCCAAAGTAGTAAAGACTATCAATATGCCAGATGGAAGCATCACTGCAGTCTTGCAAGGTCGAAAGAGATTTACTATTGACAATTTGGTCCAAGATGAACCATATCTTTTGGCTGAGATTACGGCTATTACAGATGTGAATCCAACTAACGATGTACACTTTGATGCTATGATGGCTAGTGTAAAAGATACTGCGAAGGAGATTATAAAATTATCTCCTAATCTGCCCAATGAAGCTGAGTTGATGCTTGATAATATTAGCAGCAATGGATTTTTGTTAAATTTTATAGCGTCTAATCTCAATATTGATGTGGATAAAAAGCAAGGGATACTTGAGATAAATGATGCTCAAAAGAAAGCCAAAGGGATACTCCATCTAATGGAGACTGAGCGTAAAAAGCTAAAACTTAAACATAAAATAGAGTCAAAAGTAAGAGGTGATCTAGAGAAGCAACAAAGAGATTACATACTCAATCAGCAACTCAAGACAATACAAGAAGAACTTGGTGATAATCCACAGTCCGAAGCACTCAATGAGCTTACTCTTAGAGCGGAGAAAATGGATTGGCCTTCTGAGACAGCAAAAACATTCAATAAAGAATTAGCTAAGGCTAAAAGGATGAATCCTCAAGTCGCAGAGTTTTCAGTTACGCTCAACTATCTTGAGATGCTATTGGATTTACCCTGGAATATGTATTCAAAAGATAATTATGATCTTAAAAAAGTGAGGAAGATTCTTGACGATGATCACTTTGGTATGGAGAAAATCAAAGAGAGGATTATCGAGCATTTGGCAGTGCTAAAGCTCAAAGGTGACATGAAGTCTCCGATAATATGTTTAGTCGGCCCTCCGGGAGTAGGGAAGACGAGTCTCGGTAAATCCATAGCAAGCGCACTCAATCGTAAATTTGTGCGGATGTCGCTCGGTGGACTACACGATGAAAGTGAGATTAGAGGACACCGACGTACTTACATCGGAGCTATGCCAGGCAGATTGATTAAATCTTTGAAAAAGGCCGAAACATCTAATCCCGTATTTATACTAGATGAGATAGATAAGCTCGGTAGGAGTCAACGTGGCGATCCATCATCAGCATTGTTAGAGGTGTTAGATTCTGAGCAGAATACTAATTTTTATGATAACTATCTAGAGCTTGAATATGACCTATCCAAGGTGTTATTCATAGCAACAGCCAATACTTTAAGTACAATACAAGCACCTTTACGTGACCGTATGGAGATTATCCAACTTAGCGGATACTCGACAGAAGAGAAAGTACAGATCGCAAAGAAGCACCTAGTACCGAGACAGCGTAAAGAGAACGGACTGCTTGCCAAAGACATAAAATTATCAGAGAAAGTACTAGAGCAAATCGTACTGAAGTACAGCAGAGAGTCCGGAGTAAGAGCACTTGAGCGTCAGATAGCTAAAGTAATGCGTCGATACGCTAAGCATAAGAGTACGGAAGAGCCTTACGATGTAAGTGTCAAAGTAGATGATCTAGTAGATATACTCGGTCACTCTCCGTTCCATAAAGATATGTATGTTGCCGATTCTATTCCAGGAGTTGTCGTAGGTTTAGCATGGACGCAGGTAGGTGGTGAAATCTTATTTATAGAAGCGAGTAAGAGTCCTGGCAAAGGGAAGCTAACACTTACTGGTAGCTTGGGTGATGTAATGAAAGAATCAGCTACTACAGCGCTAAGTTACCTTAAGTCGCATGCGGAAGAAATTGGTATCGATAGAAAAATATTGGATAAATCAGATATACATATACACGTGCCTGAAGGAGCCACTCCCAAGGATGGACCGAGTGCAGGTATTACTATGCTTACGGCATTGACGTCTATACTTTTAGATAAGCCTGTGAAGTCACATTTGGCCATGACTGGTGAGATTACACTGAGAGGAAAAGTATTGCCAGTAGGCGGTATTAAAGAAAAGATCTTGGCGGCTAAGCGTGCGGGTATTAAACAAATTATGATGTCAGAGGTAAATCGTAAGCACGTAGAGGATATTCCAAAAGATTACCTTGTTGGTATAGAATTTACTTTTGTGAAGCATATGAGTGAGGTGTTAAAGGAAGCTTTGGACTTATAGAGTTTAAATCTTTGTTAAAGAATCGTTATGTGTCGATGACTCATTTTATCTTCCGTTAGTTAGTGTAGGAATATTGATATAAACAGAAATACTGTTTATATTCGTTTTAAAGTGATTTCTAGTCTGATATCGCCTTATAGATTCAATGTTTTACTGAACACCAATAAAGTATTATGAATAGCTTTATAAATAAAACTATAGCACTATCGGCTTTTGTGTTAATATCACTTGTTACCATAACTGCCCAAAACGATACCCGTAAGGCTATACAGTTTTCTGGTAAGGTAGTGACTGCCGATGTTGAGGGTAATGTAATTCCTCTTCCTTATGTCAATATAGGAATCAGGGGCACTAGTCGAGGAACGAGTTCTATTGATGATGGATATTTTTCACTAGTAGCACTTGAAGGGGATACGATTGCTTTCACGCGTATAGGATTCAATGATGTAGATTTTGTAGTACCAGATACATTGAGTACGAATTTTTACTTTTACGTTCAGATTATGGCAGAAGATGATTATCTGCTTCCTGAAGCAGTAATATTTCCGTGGCCTAGTAGAGAACATTTTGTTTACGAGTTTTTAGCTATTGATATTACAGACGAACTTCGCAGTCAAGCGGAGAGAAATCTTGCTAACGAAATACTTTCAGATATGAGACATACTGTACCTGCTGATGGTACTGAAACATCAAATTTGGAGATACGAACAGCAGCCAAAGATTTTCAGTACTCTGGACAGTACAAGCCGCAAAATATTTTGAATCCGCTTGCTTGGAAGAAATTTATTGAATCATGGAGAAATGGTGATTTCAAGAGCAAAGAGAAGAAAGATCGCGAAAAGAAGAAAAAGTAGAGTACGGCTTTTTACCGATAGGAAAAAATGCGCGGACAACTTATTATTACAGTGCTTCGTGGAAACACTTACAATATGCCTTTAGTAATATTCTTATATTCGAATTTTAAGTGGGCGGCATCAATTAGTGTAATTTTCAGTATCAGAAATTTAACTCTAATACCAACACTTTCACATACCTAACTGATAGATTTGCAACTGGTTAGAAAATAGGAATACTATTTGCCATCAATAATAATTAGTAATTAACCGCGTCTACACGTGAGGTATGAAAATAATAGAGCATTTCGAAAAATCTAAGGGAAAGACATTAGTTTCATTTGAGGTATTGCCTCCTTTGAAGGGTGGGAGTATGCAAGCGATATTCGATGCCTTAGATCCTCTAATGGAATTTAATCCTCCATTTATAGATGTTACTTATCATCGAGAAGAATTTCTATACAATAAGAGAGAAAGTGGATACTACGAAAAAGTAGCTATACGTAAACGTCCGGGTACTGTAGGAATTTGTGCAAGTATTATGCATAGATATGGAGTAGACGCCATACCACATTTAATTTGTGGAGGATTCTCGAAAGAAGAAACGGAGAATGCTTTGATAGATCTCGCTTTCCTAGGTATAGACAATGTTTTAGCACTCAGAGGAGACGCAAGGAAATTTGAAACTAAATTTGTACCTCATCCAGAAGGGAATAGACATGCCGTAGATCTTGTCAATCAGACTAAAGATATGAATGACGGTGTTTATCTTGACTGCAACATTGAAAATGGGGCTAAGACAAATTTCTGTATTGGAGTAGCTGGTTATCCAGAGAAACACTTCGAGTCACCTAATTTAAACTTAGATCTCAAGTATCTTAAAGCTAAGGTAGACGCAGGTGCTTCTTATATAGTAACCCAGATGTTCTTTGATAATCAAAAATACTTTGAATTCGTAGATGCTTGTCGTGCAGTAGGAATCAATGTGCCGATTGTTCCAGGAATAAAACCAGTTACTAAAAAATATCAATTGAACTCCATTCCAAGAAATTTCTTTATAAACATGCCTGATGATCTAGTAGCATCTGTTAGTAAAGCTGATACTGCTGAAAAGATCCAACAAGCAGGAATAGAATGGTGTGTGCATCAATCTAAAGAGTTGAAAAAGGCAGGTGTGCCTTGTTTGCATTATTACACCATGGGAGATACAGACATCATAAAAAAAATAATACAAAGCATCTAAATGCAAATATTAAAGGCATACTCCGAAACGCTCAAAACATATTTTGAACAGATTCTTGTCACCAAAGATCCTGTTACTTTATATGAACCGATCAGCTATATCATGTCTCTAGGAGCAAAGAGAATTAGGCCGCTTATGTTATTACATACGCACAAGATTTTTGGTGGAGATGTAAAGTCAGTACTTCCACTTGCTGCGGCTGTAGAAGTATTCCATAATTTTACTTTGATGCATGACGATATCATGGACAATGCAAGTATGCGAAGAGGCCATGCCACTGTCCATGAAAAGTATGATGTAAATACGGCTATACTATCTGGAGATTTGATGCTCATACAATCGTATGGACTGATAAGCAAATGCTCTGATAGTCCAGCTTATACCGATATTATGACAACATTTAATGAGATGTCGGTACAGTTGTGCGAAGGTCAGCAATTGGATGTAGATTTTGAATCCAGAGATAATGTAGAGATCGATGAGTATATCCATATGATCACCTATAAGACATCGGTACTGATTGCTGCCGCTATGAAAATGGCCGCTCAATATGCGGGTGCAAGTCAAGAGGATCAAGAACATATCTACCAGTTTGGTAAGAATATAGGTATCGCTTTTCAGATGCAAGATGACATACTTGATAGTTTCGGAGAAAAAGCCGCAGTAGGAAAACGAATCGGTGGCGATATTCTAGAAGGTAAGAAAACTTATCTCTACATTAAAGCTTTAGAGCTCTCAGACGATAGTCAAAAAGCGAAACTCATCAGTCTTATGAATGACCCTCACATAGAGGATCAAAGAAAGATAGATGATGTACTCAATATCTTTAAAGCCACTCACGTAAGAGTATACGCAGATCAATTAAAAGAAGCGTATCGAGACCTAGCGTTTTCACATCTCGCAGAGCTGAAAATCAATGAATCAGATAGGGTAGAACTAAAAGAATTTGGTCAGTACTTGTTGGATAGGACAGTTTAAATAGACTCGCTTCGCTCCGAGAGAATGAGAATCGAGAGTCGCTTTCCTTCGAGATGAGACAGAGCTTGAGTCAATTAAAATTAGCTCTATCAATTTAGTTTTCTCTCAATCTCAGTCTATTTCCATTCTTTCCCAGTATGAAACACAGTCCCTTTAAATAAAGCTACAACTTTTTCATCCTGATTAGTTACTGTTACATTATAGATGGCTAGTCGTTTAGATTTATTTTTCATGCTTGTTTCTGCTGTCAAGACATCGTAAATCTGTACAGGTTTCGTATGAGATATTGAAGTTTCAATGGACACGGCTTGTTCACCCCAACTGTTAGATGCAAATGCAAATGCACTATCTGCTAAAGAGTAAGTAATACCACCGTGAGCGATTTTAAATCCATTTGTCATTTCTTCTCTGACTGTCATTTTGATTTTGGCATATCCTCTACTTATATTTATTAGTTCGATGCCTAGCCATTTTGAGAAAGCATCATTTTCATACATTCCTGTTTGTACTATTTCGTTGGGCGTGGACATGTTTATTTTTTTATTTCATCTATGTGTTTAGTTTTTTATGCAAAGCGTATTTAAGAACCTACCTAGCCGCTTGCCTCAACCAAGGACAAACTCTATATCTCTCCTCATGATAAAACTCATATAAATCATCCAAAGTCTTTACCACATTATCATATCCAATTTCTTTTCCCCAAGCCAATAATCCCTTAGGGTAGTTGACTCCTTTGGTCATTGCTGTCTCCACATCAGTCTCAGAACAGATTCCCATATAAACAGTATCAGCAGCTTCATTGATGAGCATGCAGACTATTCTATTCAGTATTTCCTTCCCAAGTTTTTCATCTTTGGAAGCTTCTGGGTTAGTTGCTTCTTCTGCATAATCGTAAAATCCTTTCCCAGTTTTACGTCCGAGATATCCAGCTTGTACCAATGACTTCTGAGCGAATGCTGGACGGTAACGAGGATCATAATAGAAAGATTTCCATACAGACTCCGTGACTTTGTAGTTGACATCATGACCGATGTAATCTGTAAGTGTGAATGGTCCCATACGGAATCCACCGATTTCAGTCATGGCCCAGTCGATAGTAGATACATCCGCTATTCCTTCTTCTAGAATTCGCATTCCTTCACTATAGAATGGTCTCGCTACTTTATTGACAATAAATCCTGGAGTGTCCTTAGCGATTACTGTATCTTTCCCCCATGAATCGATAATAGATCTTGCCTTATTGGTAATTTCTGTAGAGGTTTGCACTGCAGGCACAATTTCCACAAGTTTCATTAGAGGTGCAGGATTGAAAAAGTGAATGCCACAAACTTGATCGGGCCTCTGCATTGCATTCGCTATCTCTGTTACAGAAAGAGATGATGTATTAGTCGCTATGATGGTATCTGGTCCTACTATTGCTTCTATGCCAGTCAATACTTTTTTCTTGACATCGAGATTTTCTACTATTGCTTCTATGATCAGATTACAATCCTTGAGTGCACTTTGGTCAGTTGCATAATGGATACGTCCAAATATTGCTTTACTATCCATATCAGTCAATCTACCTTTCTCTACTAATCGATTGAGGATTTTGAGCAACTTATCTCTAGATCTAGTGAGTGATTCTTGCTGAGTATCAATAAGCACTATTTCCCACCCCGCTTGTGCTGCTACTTGTGCTATACCTGAGCCCATCGCTCCAGCTCCTATGATTCCTACTGTATTAATCATTTCTATTTTCCTTTAAAAGTCGGTTTTCTCTTTTCTAAAAATGCATCTACGCCCTCTTTATAATCTTCAGTGTGACTAGCGAGTTCTTGATATCTTCCTTCTAATTCCAATTGCTGTTTCAAGGAATTTTTTATTGATTCATTCAGTAATATTTTAGTCATACCTAATGCTTTAGTAGGCATTTTCGCTAATTTTTGAACGATCTTTCTGCTCTCTTCTACGAAAGTATCGATTGGAAATACTTTGTACAACATACCCATCTGTAGTGCATCGGCAGCAGATACTTTATCGCCTAGCATCATAAGTGCACTTGCTCTCTGTAATCCGATTAACCTGGGTAAAGTGTATGTTCCTCCACTATCAGGTATCAATCCAATTTTGCTAAATGCTTGTATGAAACTAGCCCCTTCACTTGCTACGACTACATCGCAAGCCAATGCTATATTGGCTCCTGCTCCAGCTGCTACACCGTTGACAGCTGCTACAACTGGTTTATTCAGGTTACGTATTCGCTCTACTGTAGGGTTATAATGATCCTTTACCATCGAAGGGAGTTCTAGTCCATTAGGGTCTACGATTTCTCCCAGATCTTGGCCTGCACAGAAGGCTTTACCCGCTCCAGTGATATATACTGCTCTGACATCATCATTGTCACGTGCTTTGTCTAGGGCCTTATGAAAGGCAAAGGCCATTTCTTGAGTGCCACTATTATATTTGTCTGGTCTATTGAGCGTGATGTATAAGACACCATTATCTATTTCTGTAATTAGTACGGACATTGTATTATTGATAATTAATATCTAAAGGTAAGTAATACCATCAATCCTTTATTAATTCTTAATTCAGAATAATAAAGATACACGAAACACATTCGATACTTGTTCGATTTTTATACAAATCAAATAATTAATTATGATTTCTAGACTAATGCTAATCAGTATTTTCCTGTTGCTCACAGTATATATTTCAACGTAATGTGATGATCTAATAGTTTTTCCAGAAAATGATAATTCTAGTCTAACGTGCGTCAATCCAACTTTTGATTTATCTTAATTTGAATATCTCATTATGGCATTACCTGTTGTACTCGTATAGCTAACGATGATCTTTTATTTCGATTTCTATCATGCCATAGTCACTAAAACAATTAAGAATACACTGTATGAAGATAGAGATATGGATTGTTATTAATCTATAGATGATTGTGATGAGATTAATCCTGATATCAATCCTGGAGCAATTGATATTCCAAATAATGGGATAGACGAAAATTATAATGGTGGAGATTTGATAACATTGCCTCTGGATATAATCGCCATCTTTCAGCTACCCTATAGCCTATAAATGAACATCTTCTGTTAATTTTAGTTATCGAATTTTTTAGCATATTCACAATTGAATTGAGTCTAGAAACAATTTTATTAACTTTAAGTATAGTTTTTAAAACAAAGTTTTTTGATAAGCTGTTTTAGGATTCGATGATCTTACAAGAAAGTATTAAAACAAACTACCATATATGTCGAGAAGAATAAGCAAAGTAGCTGTACTCGGATCAGGAGTCATGGGGTCGGGCATTGCCTGTCACTTGGCTAATGTAGGCCTAGAAGTACTGATGCTAGATATTTTACCATTTGATATCTCTGATACGGACAAGGGTAAGAAAGCTGTACGTAATGGTATCGCTGATAAGTCTCTCAAGGCAGCTATCAAATCGAAACCTGCACCGTTATATGATAAAAAGTTCGTCTCAAGAATCACCACGGGTAACTTTGATGATGATATGGAAAAGATCGTTGACTGTGACTGGATCATAGAAGTAGTGATCGAGAGACTTGATATCAAACAGTCAATATTCGAAAAAGTAGAGAAGCATAGAAAAGTAGGTTCTTTAATTACCTCTAATACATCAGGAATACCTATCCATATGTTGGCAGAAGGTAGGTCTGATGACTTCCGTAGCAACTTCTGTGGCACTCACTTTTTCAATCCAGCGAGATATATGAAGCTCTTTGAAGTGATACCTCATACAGGTACTGACCAAGATGTTATAGATTTTTGGATGCACTACGGAGATAGATACTTAGGTAAGAAGACGGTTCTTTGTAAAGATACACCTGCTTTCATCGCGAATAGAATTGGTTTCTTTTCAGGCAATAGAATTGCAGAACTTACGCTTAAGTATGATCTCAAGATAGAAGCGGTTGATAAGCTTACTGGATCGGCGATAGGCTGGCCAAGTACAGGTAGTTTTAGATTATTAGATCTTGTTGGTTTCGACACTAGCCAAAAAGTAAGAACCGGCGTAATGGACAATTGTCCAAACGATGAATACGTAAAAGTTGCTAAAGATATTAAAGAACCAGTTTATGTAAATTTCCTTTTAGAGAATAAATTCTTAGGGAATAAAACTGGGCAAGGGTTTTATAAAAAGACAAAAGAAAGAGACGCTAATGGAAAGAGTATCATTCACGCGCTCAACCTTAATACACTGGAATATGCACCAACAGAAAAGATTCGTATGGATGTTCTAGGTGTATCGAAGCAAGTAGAGTTGATGGATAAGCGAATGCAGCAGATGCTCAGTATGGATACGGTAGGCGGAAAATTCTACAAAGAGTATTTCGGAGGTTTATTTGCTTATGCGGCTAATCGTATTCCAGAGATTACAGATGCCCTATATAGTATCGATGACGCCATGAAGGCTGGATACGCTTGGGGATATGGACCATTCGAATATTGGGATATGGTAGGTGTAGAAGCTGGAGTGAAAGCGGCAAGAGTATTAGGAGAATCTATACCATCTTGGGTAGATGATATGTTAGCTAGTGGTGTGACATCATTCTACAAAGTGGAAGATCGTCAACGTAAATATTACGACATCGAAAGCAAGTCATATAAAGTTGTGTCCGGCACAGAAGATATGATCTTCCTTGATATGTATCGAGATCAAGAAGCGATCTATAAAAATAGTGAGTGTACTGTTCATGATATTGGAAATGAAGTGCTTTGCTTTGAATTTACATCCAAAGCCAACGCAATCGGAGAAGGAATCGGAGAAGGAATTGTGGAGACATTGAAGATTGCCGAAGAAGGCGATTGGAAAGGAATCGTTCTAGGTAACAATGCTAAGAACTTTACTGTAGGAGCTAACTTAATGGTAGTAGGGATGTTAGCCATGCAAGGTGAAATGGATAAGCTCAGCGAGATGGTTGACGGATTCCAACAGGTGAATATGGCAATGAGATACAGTAAAATCCCGATTGTCACTGCGACACAAGGATACGTATTTGGCGGTGGCTGTGAAATGCTGATGCATACAGATGCAGCAGTAGTTGCAGCAGAGTCTTACATAGGATTAGTGGAAGCAGGTGTAGGTCTCATACCTGGAGGAGGAGGTACTAAAGAGTTTGCTATGAGAGCAAGCGATTCATTCTTCGAAGGCGATACCAAGATCCCTACACTGATAGAAAAACTTAAATCAATTGCAACGGCCAATGTTGCAACTTCAGGTTTCGAAGGATTCAATAATGGGTCACTACTCAAGCACAGAGATCAAGTAGAAGTAAATACAGACAGAGTATTATCCGAAGCGAAGAAAAAGGTTCTGCAATTAGCTGAAGGGTACACACCTCCAGTACCAAGAGAAGTACATGTATTAGGTCGTGCAGGATTATCAACTTTATACGCAGCGATTAACGAATTCTACTTGGGTAAATATGTGTCAGAATATGATGTAGAAGTATCTAGACATGTGGCATATATTCTTTGTGGTGGCGACTTGACTGGCGAACAGAAAGTAAGTGAGCAATATCTATTAGATCTTGAGCGCGAAGCATTCTTAGCACTACTTAAGAATCCGAAGACGCAAGAAAGAATTCAATATACGTTGATGAATAATAAGCCGCTGCGTAATTAAGATTATGTGGTGTGTGATTATTCAGCTTCTAAATAATTGAAAAAATGAGATTCAATGATTAGCAAATAATTTATAAAGAATCTTCCAAAATAAATAAAAAATGAAATCATATATAGTAAAAGGGTATCGATCAGCTATTGGAAAAGCTAAGAAAGGCGGATTTAAAAATATGCGATCGGAGGATCTAGCTGTAAGAGTAATCAAACATCTAATGTCAACTGTACCTTCTCTAGATCCAAGTAGGATAGATGATGTGATCGTAGGATGTGCTATGCCAGAAGGTGAGCAAGGACTTAATATGGCTAGAAACATATCTGCGAGAGCATTAGGTAAAGATGTTGCAGGAATGACTGTCAATAGATTTTGTGCATCTGGACTTGAGACTATTTCAATAGCGGCTGGTAAAATTGCTGCAGGAATGGGTCACTGTTATATAGCTGGTGGAGCCGAGAGTATGAGTCATGTACCTATGATAGGCTATAAATTAACTCCTAGTTACGAAGCTGCAATGGAAAATATTAATTACTCGGTTAGTATGGGAGCCACTGCAGAAGCTGTAGCAATGAAGTATAATATTACTCGTGAGATGGCAGATGAATTTTCAGTAAGATCCCATACCAATGCGGAAACGGCTATTGACAATGGATATTTTACTGATCAAATTGTTCCGATAGATGTAGAGGAAGTATTTGTCAAAGATGGCAAGAGGGTAGAGATGACTCATACTGTATCTATGGATGAAGGTCTTAGAAGAGGCACAAGTATGGAAGGTCTCGGAAGGCTTAGAGCCGCCTTTAAAAATGGAGGGATCGTAACGGCTGGAAATAGTTCTCAGACTTCTGATGGGGCAGCTTTCTTAATTGTAATGAGTGAAGCGATGATCCATGAATTAGGACTCGAGCCAGAAGCTAGATTAATGAGTTGTGCAGTAGGTGGTGTAGAACCATTGTATATGGGTATAGGGCCATGTGTGGCTATTCCTAAGGCACTGAAGCAAGCTGGACTTAAAATGGATGATATCGATTTGATTGAGTTAAACGAAGCTTTCGCACCACAGGCCTTAGCCGTAATTGCCCAAGCAGGCATAGATATAGATAAGACCAATGTAAATGGTGGAGCGATCGCTTTAGGCCATCCACTAGGATGTACGGGCGCCAAATTGTCTATACAACTGATGCATGAGATGAGACGCAGAGGAAATAAGTATGGAATGGTTACAGCATGTGTTGGTGGTGGTCAGGGTATCGCAGGGATTTATGAGTTGCTGAAGTAGATGCGTAGATTGTTTTAACTTATAAGCTAATAAACAGAATATTAAAGCCTCAAATTGATTCGTCAATTTGAGGCTTTTTTGGATAGGTACAGGTAAGGAAATAGAAATAACTTAAAGCTTAACTCATTCCAATCACTCTCTCAGCACCTAACCTTCCACTTTTCATTGCCGCATTAATAGATCCATTCATGACATGATCTCCGATGATGGTCATTTTATTACTGACCTCTATTATGTTATCGTTAGTTATTTTAGTCTGATCAGGAAGTGCATAGCCTATTTTGTAGGTTTTCAAGTGATTCCATTTTTTTGCAGATGGTATCCATTTCGACAATTCGGTTTTTACATTTTCTGATACAGTTGCATCATCATAGCTTACACCTTCTTTTAGAGAAACGGATATCAGTTCTTTATTCTGACTGTAGTCTCTTGAGTTTTTACTAATGCAAACAAAATTATTGACAATGGCTTTTGGGTCTCCGTTGAGTGCAATAGCATTTTGTTTATATGGTTGCTCGTTACTGTAAAAATACAAATTAGTTGTAGATCGGTATGTTTTTTTAGTTTCTGTAAATTGGCTGCAAAGTCCATCGGCTTCAGTAGCAACAAGTATATGATCTGCTATTATTGATTCTTTATTTTGTAGATGAACAACATTCCCTTTAACGTCTATTACTCTAGTGTTGCAATGTATTTTACTAGGATCTAGATATGAGGCGATTTGCTTAGGTATCTCCTCCATACCTTTTGCAGGCACGGTAGCTTCCCCTTCAGAGAACATCTTGAATACAAAGTCGAACATTCTACGGCTAGTTGACAATTCATTTTCTAAGAATATGCCGGCATAAAAGGGTTGAAGAAATTCGGTAATTATTTTATTGCTAAAACGATACTCTTCTTTCAGTAATTTTATTGTTGATATCTCTTCGCTCGTAAATATTTCTTGAATAGATTTTTCAACTATTGCATTTTTTGTCTTGATAATCTTGAATTTATCTCCGAAACTCGCAGCATTGGTTGTAAGTGTTGGTATCAAACTTGAAAGTTGTCTTTGAGGGTCCCCGATATAGTCGACCTTTCCATTAGATCTAAGTAATACTGTTCCTGAATCAAAAGCTTTAAGCTCTAATGTATTATAATCGATAATTTTTCGAGCTTCTGGATAAGAGGTGAGGAACACCTGAAAGCCACGGTCCATTAGAAAACCATTAGATTCATCTGTTTTGATTCTACCGCCAATTCGGTCAGATGCTTCTAATATTGTGTAGTCTTTATTAGCCTTTTGGAGGTAATAGGCGGCCGTAAGTCCAGCTATTCCTGCTCCTACTATTATTGTGTGTGACATTATCTTCTCTCTTAGAGTTAGTGTTTCGCTACAATACTAAGGTCAAAAAGTGAATTCCGTTCACCAATGTGTCAAATCTGTGCAAATAATAAGTAAAAACAACCATTATTATCATACATAACTTATATTCGACATCGAATACAAACAAAATGTTATCATAGATAAGGCTATCATGGAAAAGGCATTCAAAACAAAAGTAGATAAAGTATCGGAACTAACTGCGTATGTTGGAAAGACTGTGGGCATCTCTGAATGGATACAGATAGAGCAAAAAAACATTGACTCTTTTGCAGCGGGTACTCTTGACCATCAATGGATATATACTGATCCTGTAGCTGCAGCTAACCATTCACCCTATGGTACAGTGGTAGTACAAGGATTTCTAATACTTGCCCTAATTCCGAAGTTTGCCTATGAAATCTTACACATCGAAGATGCTGAAATGGGACTCAATTATGGTCTAGATCACGTAAGATTTCCACAAGCAGTCCCTGTAGATAGCTACATTAGAGGTAAAGTTGATCTTATTGGATATGAAATTATTGATGGTGGTGCTAGAATTAAATTACACATTACTACTCAGATAAAAGATGACGATAGACCAGCCTGTGTAGCCGAGTTTATTATTCAGTTGTATAATTAGGAAAGAGGAAAAGGACCAGTTAGTTGTAGAGTTGTTTGATTAAGGAGAAGAATAAAGCTATTAAACTGTTGAGAATAAGAGCCGATTAACAAGTGCTTTTTAAGGAGCTTAACACTTATAACACCTAAATAACTTTTATCCTAAATCTCTTTTGCTACCTTCATTGGTACACTCACACACTTCTTTTCCATGTAATTCATCATTTCAATTACAAGTGCTTTTGCATCATCGTCTAGCGATTCTATCTGCTTAGAGTAAACAGTATTTACTGCCCTTTCTTTAATGGCTTTCATCTCTTGCGGAATTTTACCAAAAGCCTTTTCTATCTGACGTTGTTGATATACTTTCTGAAATTCAAATAATTTACCTTTAATAATCTTTTTGGCTAAGCCGATTTCATTTTTACGATGTTCTAGATTTTGTTCAGCGAGCGTTCTAAGTTCTTCGATATTGACATAGTGCATATCAAAACCATTCTGAACATCTTCATCCACATTGTGTGGAACGGATAGATCGATAACAATTTTCTTACTTTCATCACGATTGATCAGTTGGCTATAAATATCTGTAGATATAATGGTCTCTGTAGATCCAGTACAAACTACTAATATGTCAAACCCTTCAGCATAGTTAGATAACTCACTTATGTGATATGCTTTAGCTCCTAATGTACTAGAGAGTTCTTTAGCATTATCTAGAGATCTGTTGAATATGGTGATGTCTGTGAAGTTATACTTTTTGAGAAATTTGCCAACTAATCTATTAGTCTCTCCAGCTCCAACGAGTAAAACCCTTTGGTTAGGATCCGGATTGATATTGAGCATACTCTTGATCGCTAACGATACTATTGATAGCGGCTTTTCTCCAATTTTGGTATTGGCATATATTTCTTTAGCTGTAGTGACGGTATACTTATCTAGCATGCGAAGATGGTCGCCAGCAAGGCTCCATTGCACACTTTGGTCATATGATTCTCTGTACTGACGGAAAATTTCCCTTTCTCCTACTACCAGACTGTCTATCGATGCGCTCAATTCAAATAAGTGATTGATAGCCTTGATTCCTGAATGGAGCCTAACGAAATTGGATAGTTTATTAAGTCTGTCTTCACTCAATTCTGGATTGATGGAGTGAAAGAATTGCTTTAGATAATTTTCCTCTAATTCGTTTTCTCTATAGAATATATAACTAACTCTGTTACAAGTAGATAGATATACTATTTCATCTATATCAAATTGATTTTTGACTTGAGTCAATTTGTCTTTCAAATCATCCTTAGTCTGATGCTTCACTACAAAGTGTCCTATCTGATCTACATTGATCGTCTGATGCGTAAGCGTGATTATATGGAAGTTATCTATCATCAATAATACAAAGGTAAAAATCGAATTTTTGTCCTTTGTCAGTACTTAGTCATAGTTGGGAATATTATAAGGAATTACGAAGTAATGATATTTTCACCAAAATATTGATCATTTTATTACCTTGAAGACTACTTTGATTTTACGTTCTCTTCATATATAGAAATCCAGTCATTTGTTGTCATTTTTTTAACGAGTTCTTCTATTAAATCAAAGGGGATATGGTCTACTTTTTTAAATCTGATACAACTCTTGCCAATATCTATTTTATACTTACAATGCTTGGGATATTCCTTTATAAACCATGCCATAAGATCAGGATTGGCATATAGACCCATATGGTAAATCGCTACAAAATTCTTTTGGTTTGCAATATTGAGAAAAGGTAAGGGTAACTTAGTATTACAATGGTATCCATCAGGATAAATAGTATGAGGTACCACATATCCAATCATCCCATAACTAATGCACTCTTCAAATCCTACTGGAATATTATCTTTTATAATATCTCTGAGCCTGTTTATCGCTGGCTTTCTTTCTTCTGGAATATTGTCTAGATATTCTTGAACTGTATTAGCTTCTATTTTCATTATTGTATTACTTATTATTTCATAACACTAGCAAAAATAAAACTTCCTATTATTCCTACGAGTAACAAAATAAGCATCCATTTGAAATTGTAAGTTGGTTGGATTTCTGAATTACTTTCTTCATGGTTTGCCGCGTCGTTTTTTTCTTTATGATTCATATTGTTGGATCTATTTAGATAGAATATATATACTGATTAAGATCGAAATCAAAGATATAGTTTTGATCCAATTGCTTTTGTTGACTTTGAGTATATTTAAAGCGATATAGCTAATTGCGAGAGAAATGAGAACTACTACTATTTGGGCAAGTTCGACACCTATATTGAAACCTAGCAGTGACATAATTAATGAGTCACCTGGACTCATGAGGGCCTTGAGAAAATTTGATATTCCCATACCATGTATCAAACCAAAAGTAATCGCTAAGAAATAACCAACAGTTTCATTGGTCTTGGTCTTGGTCTTGGTCTTGCTGTCTGTCACTAGATTATACAAAGCTGTAAGTATAATCGTCACAGGAATAAGAGTCTCTATCAAGAAGGATGGGATCGATACTATGTCAAATGCATTAAGGGCCAATGTAATTGAGTGCCCCATAGTAAATGCGGTGGCCAAGTACAGTACTTTTTTCCAATCTCTGATGCTATATATCGCACAGAGAGTTATCAAATAAAGGATATGATCATATCCATTGAGATCAAGTATATGTTCAAATCCTAATTGTAGCCAAATAGAAATCATAATCCTATTTAATATGGTTGATAACTATTTTACCTATTTGATTCCCTGACCGCAAAGAATTAAAAGCTTTTCTGCCTTCATCCAAAGTATATTCAGAATGTACGATAGGCTTTATCGCATGCTCTTTCATAAAGATTAGTAATGCTTTAAATTCTGATGGACTTCCCATTGCTGTCCCTATAAATTGTAAATGACGAAGGAAAAATTTGCTTATGTTAATGGTCGTCTTTGGTGATCCAGTAGATCCATAAGTGACTATACGACCACCATAATTCATAAATTGGAAGTAATTATCAAGGTCTGGTGAAGGCGAACTATCTAGGACGATATCTATACCTCCAGATACTTCTTTTAATTGATTATGCCAGTCTTTATTTTTATAGTTGACACCGTCTATAGCTCCAATGGATTGAGCAAAAGCTATTTTATCTGAGCTTGAGCTTGTGACATAGACCTTGGCTCCTAGTGCCAAAGCAAGGGAGAGTCCAGCTTGTGCTACACCACCTCCGATTCCTGTGATCAGTACTTTATCATCTTTTTGTATTCTTCCATGCCTCTTGAGTCCTCTCCATGCGGTCAAGCTTGCTACAGGTAAAGCTGCGGCTTCAGCCCATGATAGATAGTTAGGCTTCTCTACTAGATTATTCACTGGTACACTGATGTACTCAGCCATAGTCCCGGGATCAGGCATACCTAATACTCGGAACTGTCTAGTTGGCGCATCCTCGTTTGTTCCCCAGTAATAGCCAGGATATATGATTACTTCTTTGTTATTCCAAGACTGGTCGACATTATGGCCTATCTCTACTACAGTACCGGCGCCATCTGCTCCAAGTATACAGGGTACAGTAATTCCAGGATAGAGACCTTTTTGTATCCACAGTTCTCTATGATTAAGAGCTGACGCAGCTACTTTTATAAGTATTTCGCCACTCGTAGGTGTAGGTTTGGAGACATCAGTTACTTCTACATTCATGGCTTCGGTGAGCAGTAAGGCTTTCATTGTCTGTTATAATTTATAATCGAGTATTATTTATGGATGTAATTGTAAATGTAAAGAAGATCAATTAGTTATGTATAATTGAAATAACAGAAATGTGGTCAGTAAATACATTTTTCCACCTTCTATCAATATTTGTTTTCAAAGCTGTCATGCAATAAGGTTCATTATAATGTTTTACTTAAATTAGTCTAATACTGTTCAAATGAAAAGTTAAAGTAATATGCCATACAAGTAAAATTGAAAAGTGAAAGATTGAAGTGTAAAAATGGTTATTTGAATGAACGTATAGAGGAGAAAATACAAGGATATATTAAGTAAATGAAGGAGGAGTAATATCTGAGCAGTGCTGACATCGAATTCAAATTATACAAAATAACCAAATTGTTTGTCTAATAAAAGATATACATAAGTTATACAAGATCAAATATTTAGTGTTTAAAACTTGAATGATTAAAAACAATTAAAATAGAAATTATGAAAAAATTAGTCTTAAGTGTAACAATGATTTTGTGTGTAGCCTTTGCTAGCAACCTAAGTGCGCAAAAAACTATAGTAGATGTAGCGGTAGGAAACAAAGATTTTACAACTTTGGTAACAGCCTTAAAAGCTGCTGATCTGGTAAGTGCTTTACAAGGAGAAGGTCCCTTTACAGTTTTTGCTCCAACAAATGACGCTTTTGCGAAAATTGATGCAAAAACTCTAAGCTCGCTTTTGGAAGCTGGCAATAAAGAAGCACTAGCAAATATCCTAACCTATCACGTAGTCTCTGGAAAGTTAGCTGCATCTGATGTAGTTGCGGCTTTAAAGAAAGGTGACGGAATGGTAGAGTTGAAGGCCTTAAATGGTCAAGTTATAACGGTAATTCAAAAAGATGATAAAATTTGTTTGAAAGACTCAAATGGAGGTGTTAGTGAGATTATCGCTACGGATGTAATGGGGAGCAATGGTGTTATTCATGTTATTGGAACAGTAGTTATGCCAAAGTAATCAAAACTTTTATACGAATATTAGAGGAAGCACTTCAGAAATGGAGTGCTTTTTCTGTATCTGCCTTTAGAGTAATAATATCGCCTTTTTAAAAGTCATTTAAGTTCTTATTTTAATGAGCGATAAGATAATGATGTATTTAAAGTATAATCTCACTAATATCAAAAGCTACGTATTTGCTAAATATGTTTTCAGTCAGCATCTTATATGTAATTTCTCTAAAGGAAGTTATCATCGCTCAGTGATAGGCAAAGTTTTTATTGTAATCGGGCGCGTTCTGTATGAATCTAATCTGGCAAGTTCAAAACCAAATAGAAATCTCCTTTTTTTAGAAAGTAGTTTTTACTCACAAACAATTATATAAGGTGATGGCTACTGTAATTTTATAATTTAGATCTTGTAATGACTTCATATATATATATATGAAGTCAAATAATACTCTCTTTTATGATAATTGTTTTTAACAAAAAAATGAAAATTAGGTTGTAACTTTAATCGTAGATATATTTGTTCTCACAACTATTAATTAAATACTATGAAAAATAAAAATTATTTTCTCTACAGCATTATTTTTATGTTTCTGATAATTTCTTGTTCGCCCGATAGTGACAATGATATTACCCAACCAGAAAGCGTAAGCCCTGCCCAATACAATTCTGATGTTGTTGTGAGTTGGTTTAATTTAATTAAAGTATTGACTACTGAAACAGCAGGATATACACCTCCAGTTGCAGCAAGGGCGTTTGGTTATACAGGTATCGCTTTATATGAGTCTATACAAGTTGGTTCGGCTGATAAATTATCCCTAACAGGTAGAATAAATGATTTAAATTTAGAAACTACCATCGAAGAAGGTTTAGAATACCATTGGCCAATAGTTGCCAATACTACATTGGCAACTATGACCAAATTCTTTTATTCTAATGCCTCAGTTGTTAATTATTCTAGGATTCTTGAGTTAGAAACGGAATTTAACAATCAGTATTCAAATGATATAGCTGACGATGTAATTAATCGATCAATTACTTTTGCAAATGATTTAACTGAACAAATTATATTATGGTCTACAACAGATGGTGGTTATGCTGCTCAGTTTAATAATTTTCCGATAGAATACGAACCATTATCTGGTGTTGAATTTTGGAAACCCACCGCACCAGATCAACGAGCTTTACAACCTTATTGGGGAAGTAATAGACCATTTATTTCATTAAATGTTGAAAATTCTATTCCTGTTGACCCGCCAGTTTATAGTACGGATGTTAATTCTATTTATTATATCAGAGCGCTTGAAGTCTATGAAGTTGTAAATAATGTAACGCCTGAACAAACAGTGATCGCTGAATTTTGGTCAGATGACCCACAAACTTCTGCCACACCTCCTGGTCATTCGATATCAATTTTAAACCAATTAATTAATGATAATGATTTTGATTTACTAAGTTCTTCAGAAGCATTTGCAAAACTAGCTATTGGCATTAATGATTCTTTTATTTCTTGCTGGAAAGTAAAATACACAACTAATTATCCGAGACCAATTACAGTAATCAAAAATCAAATTGACGCTTCCTGGGAAACAATTTTAGAAACTCCACCTTTTCCAGAATATACGTCTGGTCATTCAGTGCAATCTGGGGCATTAGCGAATATTTTAACTTCATTATTCGGAGATAATTATGCATTTATTGATCGTACTCACGAAAATAGAACAGATATTGATGGTACACCAAGAGAATATTCATCTTTTATTGATATGGCAGAGGAAGCTGCTGAATCAAGATTATACGGAGGTATACATTTTAGAGAAGGAATTGATCTAGGATTAGAACAAGGATATCAAATAGGGCAAAATGTAATTAATGTTTTTGATAATTAAATGGTTGATTGTTTATTAAAAAGATGTTGTTGATTATTTAATGTCTTCTTTTTCACATCATATTTTATAGACATAGTGGCAACAAGAAACCTAAAAACGAAAAAGAGTCGCTAAATCATTGACTTAGAGACTCTTTTTGCGGTCTGGACGGGACTCGAACCCGCGACCCCCTGCGTGACAGAACATTGCATTTGCATTTTACTTCATTTAATATATTGTATGACAGAGAGTTAAATATTATTAATTATTTAATTTATTTAAAAAGTCAACAATATGGTTTCCACCAAGATTTTACTCTACAAACACAAAACACTTTCAAATGGTAGACATCCTATCATACTCCAAGCCATTTCAAATCGCAAGGTTAAAAAAATCACCCTGGGTTATGATTCTACTGAAAAGGAATGGAATACGGAAAAATCAAGATTTAGAAGGTCTGTAGATAATCATGAACAGAAAAATATGGCATTGAGAAGATATGAGCTAATGGCACAAAAGCTTATTGATGAGGCTATTCTTTCTGGGAAACCCTTGTCGCTAATTGAGTTTAAAAGGAAATTCAGTGGTACCCAGACAAGTACAACTGACTTCTTTGAATTTGCAGATGAACTGATGGCGGAAATGAGGCAGTCTGGTAAGATCGGAAACATGCAGGTGTACAAAAATATCACCAACTCTGTAAAGTCATTTGCGGATAGGAAGATAAATTTTGAAGACATAGACGTTACTTTCTTACACAAATGGGAAGTTTGGCTGATTGGAGATAAGCGAGATAGGAAAGGTGTTGCACCATCTACGGCCAATCAATATATGAGAACTGTTTCTGCCATCTTCAACAAGGCTATTTCAAGGGATTTAATAGCCCATGAGTTGTATCCTTTCCGTAATCAATTTAACCCTAAAGGGTATTCTTATGCTCATTTGAAGTCCGAACCTAATCATCGTGCATTTTCTGAAGAGGAGCTTGGAAAGTTTAAAGATTTTGATGAGGCTAAATACCCAAAGTTGGCTTATGCTAAGGATTACTTTATGTTCATGTATTACTGCAGAGGTATTAACTGGACAGATTTCTGTCATCTTAAACCCGCTAGTGTTAGGAATGGAAGAATAATATATACTAGACAAAAAACAGGTAAATTATTCAGCATTAAGATTTCGGCTTCACTACAAGAGTTAATAGATAAATACAAAGGAGGAGTTTACTTATTTCCTGTTTTATCAAACTTTCACAAAACTCCAACTCAAAGAGCAAATAGAATAAGAAAGTGCATTAGACAAGTAAATCGAGATCTTAAGGAAATAGCTATTAGGATTGGGATAGAACCAGATATTTCAACTTACACGGCTCGTCATACTTATGCGATGAGCCTCAAAAGGGCTGGTATAAGGCTTGGGCTTATTTCTGATGCTATGGGTCATGCAGACTCTAAAGTTACTCGTCATTACTTATCGAGTTTTGAGGATGATCAGATTGATGAGACGGATGATGTTTTATAAAATAGAACTAATTTATTCTAAATTGATAATAGAGAAGTAAACTTAAGTCTTCGACCCTTAATTGGTTTAAGTTTAAATTGGTACCATGTCAAAGTTACTTTACACACAAATGAAACCAACAGCATGAAATGACAAGAGTGATGTTTTCCTAAAGTAGCAATTCATATTGCTACTCTAAGAAAAGTCTTTGCAATATTATCTACTTTTGAATAAACGATAACCATTAGATGCTGAATATGTTTTTACTAGTCAGGGTTTGAATGAGTATCACTTGCCCAACTTCAATATCCTCATAGCACCTTGCAATACCAACACAAAAACTATAGATCCAATAACTAAATCTGGAAAGCGAGTATTGGTTACATAGACCAAAACTCCTGCGACGATAACCCCAAGATTAATAATAACATCATTGGATGTGAATATCAAACTGGCTTGCATATGGGCTTCTTCTTTACTCTTGGATTTGTGAAGTAGATAAAGACAAAAACCATTGGCGATAAGTGCAAAAACAGATACTAAAATCATTGTAGAGAAATTTGGTAATTCTTCTCCGGATATGAATCTCCTTATCACCTCAGCAAAACCTACAATTGCTAGGATGATTTGAAACCAACCAGCTGTTTTTGCAATACTCTTTTTACGAGAGATAGAACCACCTACTGCAAATAAGCTAATACCGTATACAAAGGCATCTGCCAACATATCCAAACTATCCGCTACTAAACCCATGGATTTAGAAACAAGTCCAGTGGTCATCTCTATGAAAAAGAAAGCTAGATTAATTACAAGTACTGTCCAGAGTAATTTGCTTTGATCAGTTTCTTCATCAAAATCATGATCTGTAGAAACAACAGAATCCGATAAAGTAGATCCAAGATTTAATTCATTCAAGGCACCATCTATAGAGTCTAAGTTATCATCATGATATACTTGTAAAATACGATTGTCAATATCAAAATCAAGGTGACGAACATCTGTAAACTCAGATAACTTTAATCTTATCATGTTCTCTTCTGATGGGCAATCCATCTTTGTAATCTTAAATGTTGATTTCTTCATAATTTTATTCAGTCCTTGTTTACTTCCATTCCATTCTCTGCAATCTCACAGCATTCAATATCGCTAAAAGTGCTACTCCTACATCTGCAAAAACTGCCTGCCACATAGTAGCTAACCCAAAGGCACCGCCGATCAATACCAAGATCTTGACAGCGAAGGCTAAATAGATATTTTGCCATATAATACTTTGAGTAGATTTGGCAATTTTGATTCCAGTGACCACTTTGGAAGGTTGATCAGTTTGGATGATAATATCAGCTGTCTCTATAGCTACATCACTACCCATGGCTCCCATAGCAATACCTACATCACTGGCAGCCAAGACAGGTGCATCATTAATACCATCACCTATGAATGCAACCACATTTGAAGGATCTTTCTTTAGGAGCTCTACTTCGGCTAATTTGTCTTCTGGAAGTAAACCACCTTTTGCATTTGATATGCCTAAGTCAGAAGCTACTTTTTGAGTGATTGAATCTTTATCGCCAGATAGCATCATTATATTGGTAATGCCTACCTTGCTAAATGCTGCAATAGTCTCTTTGGCATCTTCTTTCATCTCATCAGCAATGGTTACATATCCAGCAAATTGATTGTCAATACCTACCAATACTATAGATTCCACTATGGCATCTATCTCTGATGGAGTATTAATTCCGAATTGGGTCATCAGCTTTTTATTGCCAACTGCCAATTGTTTACCGTCTACAGTTCCAGCCAATCCTTTTCCTGCAATCTCTTTTATGTCCTTTGCCTCTGGTAGGTTACCTTGTATAGAGTACTCCATGATGGCTTTTGCAATCGGATGAGTAGATTTAGATTCTATTGCCAAAAGCATTCTCATGAAGTCATCCTTTTGGTAGTCTCCTATTATTTTGATGTCCTTTATTTTGAAAACTCCTTTGGTAACGGTTCCTGTTTTATCCATCACCATCGTATTTACTTCTTTGAGTTTATCCATGAAAGTTGCTCCTTTGAATAGTATTCCATTTTTAGATGCCGCTCCCAGTCCTCCAAAATATCCAAGAGGAATAGAAATGACTAATGCACATGGACATGAAATCACTAGAAATATCAATGCTCTATACAACCAATCTCTGAACACATAATCATCTACAAAGAAGAAAGGAAGAAAACATATTGCAATCGCTAAATAAGTCACAATTGGTGTGTAGATTTTAGCCAAGCGACGAATCAAAAGTTCTGTTTTGGCTTTCTTTGACGTAGCCTCTTGTACCAAATGTAGAATCCTAGCTACAGAACTATCATTAAACAGTTTCGTTGTCTCTACCTCTATCACTGATTCCATATTGATCGATCCAGCTAGTACTGTTTCTCCTTGGTTTAGTTGTTGAGGTTTACTTTCTCCTGTAAGTGCAGCGGTATTGAGGCTTGCCTTATCAGAAAGTAGTATACCATCTAGAGGGATTTTTTCGCCTACTTTGATTTGTATACGATCACCAATAACTACCTCTTCTGGAACGACAGATGAGTAAGTTCCACTTTTGAATACATTGGCAATTTTTGGTCGCACATCAAGAAGTGCTTTGATGTTATTTTTTGCTCTCTTCACTGCCGCACTTTGGAATAATTCGCCAACTGCATAAAATAACATTACGGCTACACCTTCTGGATATTCATTGATGGCAAAGGCTCCAATGGTGGCAATACTCATCAAGAAAAACTCTGTAAAAATCTCACCTTTTGATAATGCTAAAAAGGCTTCTTTAATGACAGGAAAACCCACTGGAATATAAGCTGCCACATACCATACTGGACGAATCCAACCAGTAAAGAAAGCAACATCATAATAATCCATCGCTACTCCAGCAATCAACAATACGAAGCTGGTTATAGCCGCTAAATAAGTTTTTAATCCTCCTTCATGATTATGTTCGTGATCATGGTCGTGATCGTGACCATCATCTTTTGTGTGGACAATAGGTGGTGGTGTCTTTAGATCAATCTTCTCTTCTAGAGAACAACATATTCTTTTGCCGTTATTGTCGTATTTATGTATGTGTTTTTCTTGTTTCATTTGTCTTTTAGTTTTAATCGTTGAATTGACCGAAATGCCATAAAATACCTGATGGGTCATGCATGAAGAACTCTCGACCCCAGTCATATTGTTTGATGTCGGTGAACCTTACATACTTGTATTTGCCATCTAATTTCTTGGCGGTAATTTCTTGGTAACATTGATCTACATCATCAACTTCCAAGAAAACCATCGAATTGTTACACCACTTTTTGACATAAGCATCTTGTAGGTAAAATGAAAGGTTCTCATTCACTTTGAAAAGGCACATATTATCAAAAAGTACTATCTCTTCGAAACCGAGTTCACGATAAAATCTTCTTGATTCCTCGTAGTTTTTAGAACCAATAAAGGTTCGTATTGATTTTGCTTGATACATGGGCTAACAGCAATTTAAGTTTTGTTGAATAGGTGGACAGGCTACAGTGCCATAGCTACAGTAGACACAGCAATCGCCAGACTTTGGCTTCAGAATCTCATTGCAATTGCTACATTCATAAAAGTACTGACAAGCATTTGTGGGCATAGTTTCTTCTTGTTGATGTTCACATTTAGGACAAGTAATGGTAGATACCAATTGTACCTCTACATCTGTATTACTAGACTTTCTTTTATTGTATAGGTAGCCTCCATAGATAAGAGCAATGAAACCAATTGCCATAAATACTCCACTAAACTGTTCTAACCCGTTGGCAAAGGCTAACAGACCAGATGCTCCACCAAGGCCTATGACGAGTGCAGGCAGCCAACAGCAACTGGTAGCAACAATGAATGCAATAGCACTTCCTACGATCGATTGTTTATAATTCATATATACAAGTTTAAAACCATCTTCTGACGGATGATTTGTAATCTACATATTTGTCTCCAAATACTTCTTCTAAGAACTCTTCTTCAAGTCTGACCTGAGTATTGATACTAATGGTCGATAGTGCAATAATCAGAAGTGTAAATGCATTAGGCAACACCAAAAACAACCCTATATTAGCGATCATAATACCTAAGAAGATAGGATTTCGAGAAAAGGCAAAGAAACCATCTGTAATCAATTCTGATTTATGTTCCTCATCGATACCGATACGCCATGAATCCCTCATATTTGACTGAGCAAACCAAACGAAAGCCAGGGAAAACACAAGTAGAAACCAACCTACATAAGTAAGGTATTCGTTTTCTAAATACCAAAATGGAAGAAGGTACTTTTCCCAGCTAGGTACAAATGCATACAAGACAAGCACCACTACTTCGATGATGGATATAATGCTAAAAACCTTTCCGTTATAGCCGTGAGCATCATCTCCTTTGTTAAAAGTCAATGGATTAATTTTAGTACGTTTCCAGAGCAAGAATGATCTTAGAAAGAATACTAGAAAGAAATAGACAAGAAAGAATATTAGTAATGACATGGTGCGTAGTTTTATTCTGCATGGCAGCCATCACTGCATTCCTCTCTTCCAAAAGGCTTGATATTGATACCAACAGTAAATACAAACCCATCAGTTGGAGCATATAATTCTGGAAACACTGGATTTAGGGTTGTTCCCAATACTTCTGGTGAATATCTACTTTGTCTTCTGTCAGTAAAGTTCTCAAAGTTGATATATGGGCTGCCCCATTCAAAGTGTTTTTGAACCAATAAGCCCATGGTGGTAAAATCGCTGGACTTAGTACCATTCGATAAATTTTGCTTCCCAGTGTAGTACACCTCGTATCCAATCCTCCAATCTTCATTTTCATACATTAGAACTGTACCTGCATTGTGTTTTGGCGTAAGTGGCTTCTGAGGGCTATCTTGTAAGTAATTAAGCCTTACATCTATATATGCATAATTAATAAACCAGCGGAAGTCTTGGTAGACAAACTTTACATTGGTTTCAGAACCATAGCTTTGGATATTTTCAGTTGCATTACTAAATTCAAATTGTGAAGATGCGACTTGCTCAAGGAGTAGAGCATTATTAATTGACGTGTTGTAGAATAATTGATTCATGGAAAAGGATAATTGATCTGTAAGGGCTGTAGTGTAATTGAAGTCAAGGTTAATCCCCAATGATTTTTCTGCTTCTAACTTGTCAGGTGAGATTGCCATCACGTTTTGAAAATTTAGTGTCGCTGCTTCTTCTGTAAATAGATCAGGTATCTTGTAGCCCATACCACCGCCAATTCGTGTTGAAAAGCTATTGGAGGCTTTCCATAATAAAGCAACTCTAGGCAAAGGGAAAACACCCCAATCTATGCTATAATCTGTTCTAAATCCAGACTCAAGTATTAATTTTTCATTGATGTCTGTTGTGTTATTTACAAAGCCACCTACAGTGATTTGCTTCATGTCTCTGGGTGAAATAGTTGTTTCTTCCTGGAAGGAGTTTGTATATAAATTTGCACCTAGTATCCAGTCTGATCTACTACCTTTTGAAGAGTAATTAAACTCTGTAAATGAATTTATCTCGTCGCCATCAAATGCAAAATTTGGTAAAACAGTATTACGGCTGTAATATCCGACACTATTTTTTATTTCTATCCTTTGATTTTTAGATAGAATAGCTTCATAAGCAAACTGTGTACTAAGTCTACTTGAATTATTGTCTTCAAAATAGACATGTTCTGTATCAACACCGTCTGTGACCACATTAATATCACCACCAGTTCTTTCATCTAAAGTTGCATTTATACCGAACCATAAAGTGGTATTGGGATTAGGATAGTAAAAGAGCTTTGGATTAAAAGAGAAAGATGTTGTTTTTGGGATATTAGTAAACTGATCACCATCTGGATCATAGGGTGAATTATAATGAGCTGCACCGTAAAGTGTAAACCCAATATTGTCATTTCTTTTACTGTAAAAAACATTACCAGTACTGCCTCCAATGTGAGTTTGAGAGAGCAAAATATTGACTTCAGGCTCATCTTCTGGTCTTTTGGAAACCATATTAACAAGACCTGCTATCGCTCCACCACCATAAAGTGTAGAAGAACTTCCTTTTATTATTTCAAATTGTGCAAGATCTAAGGGCGGAATTTGCATGATACTCAAACCACCTGAAAAACCACCATAAAGAGGAAAACCATCTTTTAACAACTGTGTATATCGGCCATCTAATCCTTGTATTCTGATACTCCTATTTCCACTACTAAGACTTGTTTGTTGTATTTGAATCCCTGTGCTTTCTCTTAGTACCATTGATATATTGGAGGCATTCATAATGGCTTTCTCTTCTAATTCTTCTCCACCGATAAATTCAAGACGAGTAGGTATTTTTTTGATTGTTCTTGTACTCCTAGTAGTAGCTATAGTCACACCCTCTAATTCTTCTCCTTCGACATTAAGGCTAAAGTCAAAGACTGAGTACGGTTCATCTATTATCAATGTTGTATCTATCTCCTCATAACCAACATAAGAGAACTCAAATCGATAGGTGCCATACTTTACTTTTGCAAAACTACCTACACCATCAAGATCAGTTACGGTACCTATTTCCAATTCGTCAATCTGAATAGTGGCACCTATCAGAGGTTCTTGTGATTCGCTATCCGATAGGTTTATGGTTATGTCTGAAGATTGGCTAAGGACAACGGAACTGTAGCATAATAGAAGTATAACTATAAACAGAGAATTACATTTCATCAGATAGAATTTTAATTAAAGAATGATACAAAGCTATTGCCAATGCCATGCAACCCGATTGCAAAGGTTAAGGACACTTATCACATAGTCCTTTTATTACCATGTTTGCTTGATGCATTTTGAAGTTCTCAGGGAGTGTTACTATCGGTATAGGATTATCTAGTAGACAGTAGGTGAGACTACAATTAGTACAATAAAAGTGATAATGCAGATCTTTCGGATCACAATTGCACCCTTCTGCACAGACTGCATATTTCATCATTCCTGATCCATCGTCAATACTATGCACAACCTTGTATTCCTCGAAGGTTTTAAGTGTTCTGAATATTGAGCTTCTATCCGTATTGTACAGTGAAACTTCAAGATCTTTTAAAGATTGAGCCTTCGCATCTTTAAGAAGATGAGCCAGCACTAGAATCCTTACAGATGTTGGCTTTACGCTTTTAACAGCTAACAGTCTTTCTGCTTTGTCTATCATACTTTTCTTTTAATGTTCGTGAGCTAATTCCCCAACTTTTGATTGAGCATAGATGTAGTATGCCCCCTTTGTGACAATCTGCATCCCTTCAGGAATAGCATCTATAAGTTTTACCGCCGTAAATCCATCGCTACTAGCACCAGGAATTATTGCTAGTCTCTCAAATTCTATTTCCTCTTCACTTTGAGAGTTTATGGCTGCAAACACAAACGATGACGAACCATCAGTTATAATTGCTTTCTCAGGCAGAGCTGTAGCCGTCTCATCACTCAACCATATTTTGGCATTGATAAATAGATCTTTGATGAATGGTGGCTTCTCACCAGAAACATGTCCATGCACTCTGACAGTCTTTGCGTCAGAATTAAATTCTTTACCAATCACATCAACTTCACCGTTGTAGATTTTATCACCATAAGCTGGAATTGTATATGAGATCTTGTGCCCTTTCTTTACTTTGGCAATTGCCCCTTCGAATACGTCCAGCTCTAGATGTAAATGTTGTGAAGAAATAATCTCCATAAGCACAGAAGACCTATCAACATACATTCCATTATGAAAATTGATTTCTGAGATGTAGCCACTTGCCGATGATGCTATTGAAATCTGTTGTCGGATATTATCCACAGTAAGATCATCTGTTGATATACTTAAATAGGATAATTGTTTCGATAGACCTTTACCCTTCGTAGAAAGAATCTTGGCTTTTGCCTTTGCTTGTTGTAAGTCCTTCGTTATGCCTGCATTAGCATCTACCAATGTTTGTTGGCGATCTACTTCTAGTCTTTGTAAAGCCAATTCTGCCATTATCTCAAGGTACTCTTGTTGAGTTTTGATGAAATCAGGATTTTCTAAGTAAGCTATAGTCTCACCTTTCTTTATGTAAGCTCCTTCTACAAACTTTTTAGTGCCTTTTATGATGCCGTCCGCTCTTGCAGAAATCGAAGACTGAGCATTAGGCGGTAAACCTAAAGTTCCAGTAGCTTTCACAAAATCGTTTACTTTTAATGAGGTAAAATCACCAAATTCTAATCCAATGGTTTTAGCTTGGCCCATACTGAGATGAAGTCCTCCTTCACCATGCTCACCATGACCCTCATCGTGACTTCCATGGTCATCTGATTCAGAATGCGAAGAGTGATCATGACCATCGCCTTCTTTATGATTGTGACCACATGCAGAAAATAGAAATGCGATTACAAAGGCGGTTAATATATAATTGAATGTATTCATTGTTTTGTCTTTATTGATTAGTTAGAAATTGATAATCAGCTACTGCCTTATTGTAAGCTAGTATTTGTTCTAAGTAGTTTCTATTGTTAGTAGCCAATAACTGCAGAGTATTAAGAAGCTCAAGATACGAGAGCTGACCAGCTTGGTAATTGAGATTACTTATTCTTAGTATTTCAGGATTTACAGATCTCATCTGATCATCATAAAAATCGATGCCAGCTTGATACAGATTGACTTTCGCCTCTATACTGAGTTTCTCTTGATTAAGTACAAGTAGTTGGTTCTCGTATTCGTAATTACCAATATCGATTTGCATCTTTTGAGCCTGCACTTTCTTTTTGGTTTGTCCATTGAATAATGGCAATGAGACACCCACTTCGGCAGCACTCAACCATCCTCCTTCATAGAATCGTTGGGCAGCATAGCCAACATTAAAACTAGGCTTGAGTGCTGATTGTACTAAATCAACTTTTGCGGATTGTATTGCTATATTTTGCTGAGACTGCAATAGAGATAAGTTGTTATCCACAGATTCTTGAATGATATGATCTACAGGATTTAATTTATCTGCTACACTTACTCTACTAGAGGTATTGAGTAATAACTGAAATTGCTTTTCCAGATTGGTAATCTCAAGATCTACCTGCCTCAGTAGCAATTGATACTCTTGCCATTTCGATTTGATTGTCAACGCCTCGATAGGATTTGCTGCACCTACCTTAACTCTAACTTCGGCTTTATCATAGTATTTTTGATATGTAGAAGCTAGGTTCGCATACAGCTTCTCCATTTCCTTTTTGTATTGAATATCGAAGTACAATTGCTTTACATTCCACTCCACTTCATTTTCTGACAGTTCTTTCTGGGTCACACTTTGCAGGGCATAGGCATCTTGTATTTTATTTTGTGCTTTGTTGACTCCAGGGTGAGGAATGTTTTGGACTATACCAATTTGATTTACTTGCTGACCAAAATCAGTATCAAATAACCCATCTCCTTGATAACTTATATCCGTATTTCCAAGATTGTACTTTAGGTTCTGAAGAGATTGATTTTTCTCTATATCAAGTGAAGCTGCCTTCAATTTTGGATGGTTACTGACTGCCATTTGAATGGCTTCATCTAGTGTAAGATGTTGGTCTTGTGCTGTACTAGATGTAACTGTACCAAGTATCAAAAGGATAGACATACCTATAGCTTTTGAATTGACATTACGTCCTACTTTTCTGTCATTCCATCTTTCCAACCAATAATATAAAATCGGTAATATGACGAGGGTAAGGAAGGTAGCTGTGATCAATCCTCCTATCACCACAGTAGCTAGAGGACGTTGTACCTCCGCTCCTCCTGATGTAGAAATTGCCATAGGTAAGAATCCTAATGAGGCAACTGACGCTGTCATAATAACAGGACGTAATCTCACTTTTGTACCAGTTATGATTCGCTCCATAATGTCTGTCATACCTTCCGTTTTTAATTGATTGAAATATCCAATGAGGACGATACCATTGAGAACTGCCACACCAAACAATGCGATGAAGCCGATACCAGCCGAAATACTAAATGGCAATCCTCTCAATTGCAATGCCCATATACCACCAATCGCAGATAATGGAATGGCAGTAAATATTAATGCAGCTTGAGAAATCGAACTAAATGTGAAATAGAGAAGAATAAAAATGAGCAACAGAGCCATTGGTACTGCAATGGCTAGTCTTGCATTGGCAGCTTTCAAGTTTTCGAATTGTCCACCAAAAGTAAAGTAATAACCAACTGGAAGTTCCACCTTAGTATCCAATTGAGTTTGAATATTTTCTACCAATGATTCGACATCCGTATCTCCAACATTGACACCAATTACAATCCTTCTGTTCGTATTCTCTCTTGACACTTGCATAGGTGCATTGATGAGGTCAATATTGGCAAAAGAGCTGAGTGGTACTTGGCTACCATTGGCTAGAGACACATACAGATTCCGCACATCTTCCAGTCCAGATCTATTGTCTTCCGCTAACCTCACTACTAAGTCAAATCGCTTATCTCCTTCATAGATGATTCCAGCTTTCTCACCTGCAAAGGCAGAGCGGATCACTTGATTTACTTCTTGGATATGCAAGCCATATTGAGCCATTCGTTGAAAATCATAGGTTACCATTATTTGTGGCATCCCTATGGTCTGTTCTACATTCACCGTAGCCACACCATCTATCTTACTGATTACATTATCTGCCTCGGTTGCACTCTTGTATAATTGATCCAGATCTTCTCCGAATAGTTTAATCGCTATATCCGCTTTAGATCCGGTCATCAATTCATTGAATCTTAACTGGATGGGTTGAGAAAACTCAAATCCAACACCAGGTACTGAGTGCAATGCTTCTTCTAGCTTGTTAAACATACCTTGCTTCGTACTTGCAGAAGTCCATTCACTTTTGGGTTTCATCACCAATACATAGTCAGCGATCTCCACAGGCATAGGATCAGTAGGAATCTCTGCGGAGCCAATATTGGCAACCACATCTTCGATCTCAGGAAAGTCTTCTAAGAGTTTATTCTGAATCATTTTGGCAGTTTCTACACTTTGAGAAAGCGAACTACCTGGGGGAAGAATATGCTGCATTGCAAGATCCCCTTCTTCTAGAGTAGGAATAAATTCACCACCCATACGACTGAATCCAAACAAGCTTGCTAGAAATATGATAAAAGTAGCTGCAACAAATAATGCTTTAAAGCGAAGTGCTACATTAAGGATAGGTGTATATAGTCTCTGGAAGAATGCAATGATTCGATCTGCAAATGTTTTCTTGTTGACTACATTCTTATTTAGCACCAATGCAGCCATCATAGGCACATAGGTAAGCGATAAAATCAAGGCTCCTGCGATAGCAAGCATGACTGTCTCTGCCATCGGCTTGAACATCTTACCTTCTATACCAACTAAAGCCAAAATAGGGATATAAACCAATAGAATTATGATCTCGCCGAAAGCGGCAGAACTTCTGATCTTCTGAGAAGAGGTGATGACTTCATCATCCATCTGTTTTTGGGTAAGAGAAAGACCTGCCTTGTTATTCTGTAAGCGATGGACTATAGCTTCGACAATGATGACAGCACCATCCACTATAAGGCCAAAATCAATGGCTCCAAGGCTCATGAGATTGGCAGAAATGCCTAGTACATTCATCATGGATATAGCAAATAACATGGCTAATGGTATCACAGACGCTACTACCAATCCAGCTCTCCAATTCCCTAGTAAAAGCACCAAAATGAAGATGACAATCAGACCACCTTCAATGAGATTTGTGGTCACGGTACTGATAGCGGTACTTACCAGTTTATCCCTTACTAAGTAAGGCTCTATAACCACTCCCTCAGGCAATGATTTTTGTATTTGCACTACTCTTTCTTTCACCAGCTCAGTCACCTGTGCAGAGTTCGCCCCTTTGAACATCATGACCTTACCTCCGACGACTTCTTTGCCATCACGTACTAATGCACCATATCTAGGAGCTTTTCCATAACCAACATTCGCTACATCTTTTACCAGTAGTGGAATATTCCCTTGGTCGCTGACGACGATGTTTTCAATATCTGAAAGCGACTTTGCCAAACCCTCAGATCTTATGTAGTAGGCACTAGAGTTCTTTTCGATATAAGCACCTCCTGTATTTTCATTGCTCTTGGCTAATGCTGAAAATACGTCTGTGATGCTAATATTAAGTGACTTAAGTTTGGAAGGATCGATGGCGACTTCGTACTGTTTCAAGAAACCTCCCATGGAATTTACTTCCGCAATACCTTCTATTCCTAAGAGCTGCCGAGTGACTATCCAGTCTTGGATACTTCTCAATTCTGTTGGTGAGTATTTGTCGTCATATCCCTGTTCTGGACGTACGACGTATTGAAATATCTCACCTAAACCAGTAGACAGCGGTGCCATCTCTGGTGTCCCTAATCCATTTGGTATATCCTCCTCAGCTTCTTGAAGTTTTTCATTGACTAATTGTCTAGCAAGGTATATGTCGTAACCTTCTTGGAATACTACCGTAACAACCGATAGTCCAAATCTAGAAATAGACCTGATCTCTTCTGTTTTTTGAAGTGATTGTACTGCCAACTCTACAGGAGTGGTGATGAACTGTTCTACCTCTTGGGTTGCCAAGGTCGGTGAGATAGTGATGATCTGTACTTGGTTATTGGTAATATCTGGTACTGCATCGATAGGTAGCTGTCGTAGAGAGAAAATACCCCAAACGATAAGAGCCGCTACAAATAGCCCTATGACAAACTTATTCTTTACCGAATAAGCGATAATTTTATCGAACATTAATATTTGATTTATGAAATGTTAAACCTAAGAACGAATATTAGGGACATAGATATCCCTTGAAATATGGTTTAACTTAGGGCTGGAGGATGCCAGACACCTTTACTATAATCAAAAGAATAGTTAGACTGATAATTGTGAATACATAGCGTAGAAATCTTCAAGTGTCTTCCTGAATAATCTAAGGTTGTAGGCATAGTAGCCATCGACCCACAGCACGCACAGATACAAAAAGGTGTACACAAATCTTGATGATCATGATCAGAATGATTATGACCTTTATCTACAATCTCGGTATTAGAATCACAATTACGATGCATAAAATCAATACCATCAGAGCAAGGTACAAAAGCAAGTACCAGCATGTATAAGGATAATATGTACGAAATTAATTTCACTGAAAGCAAAGATAAAATAAAAATCGTGCAACTTACTTGCAAAGGGGCATTGCTTTAATGATATCTTATAAGATAGGTCTAGAAAAGAATATTGTTTTTTTGATCCTTAATTAATAAGGATCAAAATTGAAAACGATGATCACCTATAATTTCATCTTTGTTCAATTCGAATATCTGTCCATATGAGATTTCAACATCATTGATATAGAAATCTCCTAATTCTTTGTAAATCATGCATTCTAAAATATTCAAGTCCCTATGATCAATCATTTTACATGTCAGCATTCCACTGTCTTTGTCTACTGCAACGACCTTTAGAAATATTTCTCTTTCAATTGGGAATGTAGTCTCTGGAGATCTGGCTCTACCACAAGTCTTATAATACTTACTGTATTTAATAACACTTCCAAATCTTATATTACTCGCAGCCTCAAGTCTTTCATTTGAAGGTTCTCTGTTTAAACCTTTTTCCAATACATAATAGGATGCATTGCTTTTGGGGTAACCCTGTTCTATAAAAGTACCGCAAGAAGAAATATTGCGACCTAAGGGGAGGATTGTAACGGCCAAAGATTATAGACACAAAGTAACCACAATTGACATTCAGATTGAGCTACAAAAATGGATTAGAAGGCGAAAAGCTGAAGTTCTCTCATATCATAGATATTTTGATAAAGAAGGGAGCAATAGAAAGGTTCGGCGTATGACATCGGTTAATAAAGTTAGTTTTCAAAATAGCTTTATAATCCCAGATTCTACAATGCTTGCAAAAGAAGGGGGATTTGAGAGGCTTTACTTAATTGAGCTTCATTACGGTAAAGATAGTAAGCGAATTTATAATCAGATTAATGCTCATCTTCAACTCCTGCTTTCTTTTAGGGCCCATATCAAATATGACTATCCAAAAGATAGGGCTTACTTTATCCTTATTGCTTTTTCTGAAGAAACAACATTGCACAATTCAATTAACAGGTTCAAAGAGCAGCAAGCTAAATATTATGATGTAGATCAGTTCATTTTATGTAAATCATTGACTTCTATTAATGAGACTAATATTGAGGATGAATGGCTGAGTATCTTAGGTAATCCACATTCTCTATCAATTAAAAGCAATTAAGATGAAACAGATATCACTAAATAATTTGAATCTCAGAATCACCTTAACGTTAAATAGTGCAAAAACGATGGATATAAATGAGTTGAGCTTTAAGATTTCAAGATATAAGGAAGATTTTGCTGAAATACTTGTTGATCCAAAACTTAATACAACAACAGACAGTATTGGATTGTACCAAACAAGTATGGAATCACTTGAGGAGATTTTCGAAGTAAGAACGAGTAGTTGGTATTCAGGATTGACAAAAGTTTGTAAACAGGTGATTACATGCTTTGGGATGTTCAACTCCTAAACGTAACCTATTGACAAAGAGTCATTTTAGGAACTTTTGAATTCGCTCATTAGTTATCAATTATAGTCCAAATGAGGACTAGACTCTTTGTTTGTTTACACTATGTTTACACCACAAAAGAAAAAGGGTCTTCATCTATCGATGAAAACCCTTTATTCTATTGGAGCGGTCTGGACGGGACTCGAACCCGCGACCCCCTGCGTGACAGGCAGGTATTCTAACCAGCTGAACTACCAGACCGTTGCTGTTAATAGCTGTGCAAAAATAGTATCATTTTCTATTCTTGCAAGTATCTATGTAATAAAAAATGTAATAATATTTTGGGTTGAAATTAAACGATTGACATTCAAGTGTATATAGCACTCTAAATAATTAACTATGCGGTATTAACGGACTAAAGTTATGAGAATACTATCTTTCCGATCGCTTAGATACCCTCCAATTTGCTGAGAAAAGACGGATCTGTTCTCAGCCGTGATAGATGTATCTGATTCTTTTGGTGAATTAGTTCTAGTGTCGAATACCATAGATTCGAAGATTTCATCTTTTGCTGTGGTATGCCGCTCTTATGGCATTTACTTTGACATGCTATCCATCTCTTTAGTCAATCTACTCTATGGTATTAGGTCGTAGTTTTTACCAAATATTATATAGATTGAGGAGGAGGTAGAAATTCTATAAAATATCCATCACCAGTCTCAGTCATAGCTAATTGGTCGAATAATTTTATGTTAGATATTTAATGTATTGAAGCAAACTAGGCTGTTGAGGTGCTAATGTCTATAGAATATATGGTCTTGAGGTTTCAAAATGTTAAGCTCTTAAGAAGATTTTAAATAGGCTATTCGTGCAACAGCTTTTTCCTTTTTCTCACTCCACATCTCCCCAACACATATACTTAATATTTAGATATTCGTCTATACCATATTTAGATCCCTCTCTACCAAACCCACTTTCTTTTATACCTCCAAATGGAGCCGCGACGGTAGACATTAGGCCAGTATTGATTCCGACCATTCCGAACTCTAGTGCTTCAGCTACTCTCCATATTAATTTATAGTCACGTCCATAAAAGTATGAAGCAAGACCATATTTTGTGTTGTTAGCTATTTCTATTACTTCGGATTCAGATTTAAATTTGTATATCGCTGCAATAGGTCCAAAGATCTCTGATGAAAAAATATCCATATTCGAATCTATGTTGCATAAAATCGTAGGCTCGATAAACAAACCTTTTTTTCGCATTCCACCAGCGATTACTTTCGCACCTTTGTTAGTTGCATCTTTTATCAGATTTATATCTTTGATTACCGCATTTTCATTGATCATCGGACCTATTTCGACACCTTTGTCTAGACCATATCCAGTTTTTATTGATTTGACTTTATTAGCAAATTTTTCGATAAACTCGTTATGAATAGATTCATGCAGAAATATTCGATTGGTACACACACAAGTCTGTCCTCCGTTTCTAAATTTAGAATCATAACATCCTGAAACTGCAGCGTCTATATCTGCATCTGCAAAAACAATGAAAGGCGCATTTCCACCTAATTCAAGAGTGACTTTTTTAATTTGATCGGCTGACTGTTTTAGGACTATTTTTCCCACAGGAGTCGATCCAGTAAATGAGATCTTTTTTACTTTGGAATTAGAAGTCAATGATTCTCCGATAGCAGCTGCATCTTTTGTCGTTACAATATTTATTACACCTTTTGGAAATCCTGCTCTATCGGATAACTCAGCCAATGCTAAAGCAGAGAGGGGAGTATATTCAGAGGGCTTTACTATTACTGTACAACCAGCAGCTAAAGCAGGGCCGACCTTGCGAGTAATCATTGCACTCGGGAAATTCCAAGGTGTAATAGCTCCAATAATTCCTACGGGTTGTTTGATTACAGTTATTCTATTCTTACGACTTTGGCCAGGGATTACATCTCCATACACACGCTTCGCTTCTTCTGCAAACCATTCTATATAAGAAGCACCGTACTTGATTTCTCCAATGGCTTCCTGTAATGGTTTACCTTGTTCGATAGTCAAAATATGAGCTAAGTCAGTTACATTCTCAATAATGAGCTCATACCAGTTTCGCAGAATTCTACTTCGCTTGTTAGCGGTGTAGTTACTCCATATCTGGAATGCATGATCGGCTGCAGTAATAGCAGATTCAGTATCTACTTGGATGCAGTTTGAAACTTCAGCTATTTTGACATGATTATATGGATTATAAACCGAAAAAGTAGTTTCTTTTTTAATCCATTCTCCATTAATATAGGCTTCACTTCTGAGTAGTGATTTGTCTTTGATGTCCATATTTATTCACAACTAAACTAGGTATATATAAGTTCTATTTTTTCTTTGAAATCATATCCAAAGCCACATCCACGATCATATCCTCTTGACCACCCACCATATTTCTCCGTCCTAGTTCTTCAAGGATAGCTCTAGTGTCTAATCCATATTTCTTGGCAGCTCTTTCAGAATGCAGCAAGAAACTAGAGTAGACTCCCGCGTAGCCAAGAGAAAGTGTCTCTCTATCTACACGTACTGGTCTTTCTTGCAATGGTCGTATCAAATCATCTGCAGCATCCATAAGTTTGTATACGTCAGAATTATGCTTTACCCCCATTTTATTGATTACAGCTATGAGTACTTCTATCGGCGCGTTACCAGCACCTGCACCCATTCCTGCAAGTGATGCATCTAACCTAGTCGCACCATGTTGCATTGCTACTACTGTATTAGCTACTCCAAGGGATAGATTATGGTGACAATGAATACCAATTTCTGTTTCGTCTTTTAATACATCTTTGAATGCCTTGATTCTATCAACTACTCCATCCATGAGTAATGCTCCTGCAGAGTCTGTTACATACACGCAATCTGCTCCAGCATCTTCCATGATTTTCGCTTGTTGTGCTAGCTTGGCAGGTTTATTCATATGTGCCATCATCAGAAATCCTCCGACATCCATGCCGAGATCTTTCGCTGCTGCAATATGCTGTGGTGATATATCCGCTTCAGTACAGTGTGTAGCGATCCGCACAGATTCCACGCCGAGATCGCGAGCTTTCTTCAGATCGTCAATGGTTGCAATTCCAGGTAGAATTAATGTAGTCAATTTTGCATATGTCAATACCTCATTAATTTCTTCTAACCAATCCCAATCGGTATGTGCTCCGAACCCATAATTGAAGCTTCCACCAGCTAATCCATCACCATGAGAAATTTCAATAGCATCAACTCCTGCTTGGTCCAAAGCGATTGCTATTTCTTTTATTTTTTCTTTAGAATATTGATGGCGAATGGCATGCATTCCATCACGTAGTGTTACGTCGACTATTTTGATATTATAATCCATAATTTAAATTCCAAGTTTTAAAATTTTAAACTCTGCACATGGCTCGAGAGTAGATTTAATTTTTAGTTTATTGATTATTGCAGATAGTAATCTTTGTAGTTGTTTTACTTCATCAATAAGGTATTTGTTTTCTTTTATTGTATCTTCATCCAAGTCACTGTTGCCTACAATTACTTTCTATCAATAGACATTTTATTTAGCTTCGTTTTTTGCAATTTTCATAATATAATCAAGATATTTCGGTCCTATTTTTTCATTCGCCTTTATATAGTTAGCTTCTAGAGAGCTTGATGATTTGGTTGTTTATTTTGTGTCTTTAAAATTGTAAGTAATCTTAGATAATCTACTCATAAATAGTCTTATAAGAATAGCAAGTCCCAATGTGCTCTCCTTTAAATTTTGCAAATCCAATTTTCTAAAAAAATAAATTCTAATATATAAAATCTAAAAGTCCAAATCCCATACATGGCTCTTACAGATAAAATTAAATTCATTTTCGTTCAATATTTTTGGAATATGAAATTTCCTTTATTTTGGAATGTGGAGAGAAACCATTCGCTCCGCCGTAGCTCTCGCAGCACTAGTCATAATATCTAAATTTCCAGCAAACTTCGGCAAATAATGTCCAGCACCAACTACTTTTAGAAGTACTGTAGTTTTAAGTCCATGTCTATTCCCCAAACCTTCTATAAATACAGGCTCAGATTCTGGTATGTCATCAAACTGAACCTCTTGATGTAGCTTATAGCCAGGAACATACTTTTGCACCTCTGCTACCATTTCGTGAATGCTCTTTCTTATCTTTTCTCTGTCTGCTTGTTCTGATAATGTAAATACAGTATCTCGCATCACCAAGGGTGGTTCTGCAGGATTAAGAACAATGATTGCTTTTCCACGATCTGCACCGCCTACTTTTTCTATTGCTTTTGAAGTGGTCTCTGTAAATTCGTCAATATTAGCTCTAGTTCCAGGACCTGCAGACTTACTGGCTATTGAAGCTACGATCTCACCATAATGTACTTTTGCAACACGATTGACTGCCGCTACAATTGGGATAGTGGCTTGTCCTCCGCAGGTTACCATATTTACATTAGGTACATCGATGTTATCTGAGAAATTAACTGGTGGTACTAAGAAGGGACCTATAGCAGCAGGCGTCAGATCTATGATCCTTTTATCTGGAAATGCTTTGATCTTATCCCAATTGTATAAGTGTGCCCTTGCAGATGTAGCATCGAATACGATTTTTATATCTTTCCACACACCCATTTGGATCAAACCATCTACGCCAGTGTGACAAATAGCAACACTCATTCGCTGAGCTCTAGCTAGTCCATCCGACTCAGGATCTATACCAACAAAAACAGACATTTCTAATGTCTCAGAAAGTCTCATTATTTTGATCATAAGATCTGTGCCGATATTGCCACTGCCTATTATTGCAACCTTCGTTTTCATTTATTATTTATTATTGACTTTTCTCGAACTTAGTCATATTTGAAATTAAATTAAGTAGGAAAGCAATTTCAATTAAGTGAATGAGATAGATACGCTGCCTAGCCCTTCAAATTCAGCATCAACATGATCACCAGCATTTACCACAACCATCGGTCCTAACGATCCTGATAATATCAATTCTCCAGCTTGTAGTGGCTGACCTACTGCTTGCATTTTGCGTGCTAACCAAAGAACAGCATTAAGTGGAGAACCAAGACAATCTTTGCCACTTCCAGAAGATTTCAATTCACCATTGATTGTCATATTCATTTTGCAATTTACTATGTCGATGTCGTCTAACATTTTTGGTGTGTGACCTAATACATAGTGACTCGCAGATGCATTATCCGCTACAGTATCTGCAATGCGTATATTCCAGTTATCGATACGGCTACCTACTATCTCTAAAGATGGAAGTACATAGTCAATGGAATTGATAATATCGACAATCGTAAGTTTATCATTGTCTAAGCTTCCACCTAAGACAAATGCTAATTCACCTTCTATTTTAGGTTGCATCACTTCTGATATCGGTAATGATAAACCATTCAATACTTCCATATCATCGAATAATATACCGAAGTCAGGAGTAGAGATACCGAATTGCTCTTGTACTTTGATAGAGGTAAGGCCAATTTTCTTCCCTACAATTCGTGCGCCATCTACTAACTTATGGTTCGTATTGACTTGCTGAATGGCATAAGCCAATTCTTCATTATGTTCACCTATGTCATCTCTGAGAGGTGAGATAGGTATTTTAGTTGCTTGTGCTTGTCTAAGTTTTGCTGCGTAGTCTTTTGCTTTCATTGGTTATAGAGTTAAATATATTTTGCGTAACCAAATGTACGATAGCCAATTGGGATATCTTGGATTAGCAGGAAGGAATACATTTAGAAAAATAAGGTACTAGCTTTTGGATAGAAATTAGCTCTCTTCAGATTCAATATTTAGCATTAGTATGCTTAGAGATTGCCCAATGAATGAAATAAGTGAGTAATTATTATTTATTAATTACGAACGAAAGCATATAACTAGGCAATTTTTAGAACTTAATAATTAAAGCGATTTATTTTTTTAATTTCTAAAAATTGTAAGTAGAATCACTGCTAAATCTATTATTTCGAGTTGGTTTAATTATTTGTCTGATTTTGGAGATAATCTTGTTTTGATTGAATGGCAACCGTTAGTGACGGCAACTACCGCCATATTTGATCAACTAACATCAGTGCAAGTATTTATTAACTTATCGCCTTAGTTAATTGCTAAAGAATGTCGTTTAAGGATATTTTATCAGTATTGATTTTATTAGGAAATGATCTAAATACTAGTATTCCTTGCCTTGATTGGCATTCAAGCATAGTATTCCTCTATATTTTTTAAATTTGCACTACTTGTTAACAATTAAATAAATACAATGGCATTTGACATAGATATGATCAAGGCTCATTATGAGACTTTAGGCGAGAAACTCCTCGTAGCAAAAGAGAAGTTAAATAGACCACTTACATTATCAGAAAAGATATTGTACTCTCACCTTCATGCCGAAAGTCCACTCAAGGATTATGGTAGAGGTAAGGATTACGTTTTCTTTGCTCCTGATAGAGTTGCGATGCAGGATGCTACGGCTCAGATGGCATTATTGCAATTTATGATGGCAGGTAAGGACAAAGTAGCAGTACCATCCACAGTACACTGTGATCACTTGATCCAAGCTAAGATAGGTGCAGATGCAGATCTTCAAAATGCAATCAATACAAGTAACGAAGTTTTCAATTTTTTAGAGTCGGTGTCCGACAAGTATGGTATCGGTTTTTGGAAACCAGGTGCAGGTATTATTCACCAAGTAGTATTAGAAAATTATGCATTTCCTGGTGGAATGATGATAGGTACTGACAGTCATACTGTAAATGCAGGTGGTCTAGGTATGGTAGCCATCGGTGTAGGAGGAGCTGATGCAGTAGATGTTATGACAGGAATGCCATGGGAACTAAAGAATCCTAAGCTGATAGGTGTCAAACTAATCGGAAAACTTTCTGGATGGTCTTCTCCTAAAGATGTAATACTCAAAGTTGCGGATATTCTTACTGTTAAAGGTGGAACCGGTGCAATAGTAGAATATTTCGGTGAGGGAGCGATTAATCTAAGTTGTACCGGTAAAGGTACGATCTGTAATATGGGAGCGGAGATAGGAGCCACGACTTCTACATTTGGTTATGACGATAGTATGGATAGATACCTAAGAGCTACTGATAGAGCTGATATTGCAGATGCTGCTAACGAGGTAAGAGAGCACTTAACCGCTGATGCTGAATGTTATGCTGATCCAGAAAAATACTTCGACCAAGTAATCGAAATCGATCTTTCTACACTTAAGCCATTAATCAATGGACCTTTCACACCAGATTTATCTACCCCAGCGGGTAATGAGATGACGGATAAAGCTACATCTAACGGATGGCCTCTTGATATTGAGTGGGGACTAATTGGTTCATGTACTAACTCTTCTTACGAAGATCTATCAAGAGCGGCATCTATAGCTAAGCAAGCCGTGGACAAAGGACTGACGACTAAAGCTGAATTTGGTATCAATCCAGGATCTGAACAAGTAAGATATACTACAGAAAGAGACGGTATACTTCAGATATTTGAAGATCTCAATGCAAAGATATTTACCAATGCATGTGGACCATGTATCGGTCAATGGGCGAGGTATAACGATCCTATGAATGCACCTAAGAACAGTATCATACACTCTTTCAACAGAAATTTTTCTAAGAGAGCGGACGGAAATCCTAATACTCACGCATTCGTAGCGTCACCAGAAATGGTAGCAGCAGTAGCGATAGCGGGTAGATTAGATTTCAATCCAGAAACTGATACCTTGACTAATGATCAAGGGGAGCAAGTGAAATTTGACGAGCCTACAGGATTCGAATTACCACCCAATGGATTCGCCGTAGAAGACAGAGGATTCAATGCACCTGCAGAGGATGGCAGTGGAATCAATGTAGTAATAGAGCCTACATCTGATAGATTACAAGTACTTACTCCATTTACGCCTATCACAAAAGATGATATGACTGATATGAGAGTATTAATCAAGGTAAAAGGTAAGTGTACTACAGATCACATCTCTATGGCTGGACCATGGTTGACATATAGAGGTCACCTACAGAATATCTCGGAGAACTGCTATACAGGAGCGATAAACTACTTTAACGATAAAGCAAACTCAGTACTTAACTATATTACAAACGATTATGTAGCTGTACCTGATTCAGCCAAGGCATACCAATTTAAGGGGATAGGTACTGTAGTTTTCGGTGAGGAGAACCTAGGAGAAGGATCATCTCGAGAGCATGCAGCGATGGAGCCAAGATTCTTAGGAGTCAATGCTGTTATTGTCAAGTCGTTCGCACGTATCCATGAGACTAACCTTAAGAAGCAAGGAATGTTAGCATTGACATTCATAGATAAAGCTGACTATGATTTAGTGAGACAAGATGATATCGTAACTATTAAAGATTTCGATCAGATGACACCAGATACTCCACTTACTATTAAGCTCGATCATCACGATGGTACTAAAGATGAATTCAAAGTTGCACATACATACAATCAAGCTCAGATTGAATGGGTAAGATCAGGTAGTGCTTTAAACAAAATTAGAGAAGAACAAGGTATAAACTAAATTCTGATTTATAGAGATTTTAGGCCTCTGGAGATTTCTTCAGAGGCTTTTTGTTTCTTGGTGTATCGTCATTTAGTAGGGTATTGCTCGAGCCACGTAGTACTTGTATACCTTCGAAGAGATATAAGGAATTCATTTCTGGAGCGTTCAATAATTTTACTTGTAATTACCTATTACTAAATTTACAAATACATTTTCACTACTCTACTTTGTTTAGATTTTCTTTAGTCAAATGACAACCAAATTCGTCTTACGCTAATCAATAATTATACTATGTAAATCCAAAATACAGGATGGTAATTATGCATTGTATTGGCACTTCTCGTTTACCCTATTGTTTAAGTTCACTCCCAAACAAAAGTAATCCAAAGTGATCACTTACGCTGGGTTGTTAATATTCTTTATTGGATTAATAGTAATACAATAAGTTAAGCTACTATCTCATTTTAGGTCTTCTTCTCTTACCACCTGGCATCATTTGCTTCCCTTTACTTCCGCTCCTTCCCATCATCCCTTGAGCGCCTTTGGTAGCTCCAGCTTGCTTCATTTGTTTGCCAAACATATCTACTTGCTCCTTGAGTTGCGAATCTGTGATGTTAAGCTTGCTAGCTTCCCTGTAGTAGTTTTTAGCGGTGGTCCACTTCTGCTTATTAGCATTGAGCCCAGCAAGTTGTAGCAGTACCATTCCTCTTTCATTATCAGAAGGTAGTTTTAATCCATTCGCTTGTTGGAATAGCGTTTCAGCTTCTTCATGCTTATTGGCTTGCATAGCTATAGATCCTTTGATGATATAGTAAAAGGCTCTGTTTGTTACATATAATAACTTTGGACTGAGTGTAAGCCCAAGTCTCTTCTCCGCCGCCTCAAAATCTGAAGTTTGGACTAGCTGTGCTGCTGACTGTACAGTACCCAGTAAGACATAAGTAGCTAAGAGTATCAATCCAATAAGTATCAAAATCCAACTATAACCTAGGCCATAGACTAATGCTAAGCTGATGCCCCCCAATAGAAATATGGCGATCAACGCAAACTTTATATATATATTAATAGAAAACATAATGTCAATTTAGTGTATATGCAAATGTAAGAAAATCAAGGTTTATAAAGCGGCTTTCTGCGAAAACGCTTGGACTAAAGTTGTAATGTGACTTTGTTGAAAAATACAAGTCTTAAGATTGAATATTCATTTGTTCGTAGAGATTTCGTAAGTTACTTTGCCTACTAGAGCATTCAAGAACTGACCATCATCCCATTTCCTCGTACCTGTAAATATTGTCCATCTGGAAATGCATCTTTAAAAACATCCTTAAAATAATTTCTTGCCTTCTCTTCGTAGCTAGATCTATCCGCTAGGTGGTTAAATACAACTAAGCCACTATCCGTAAGGCTATCTTTTACGAGATGGAGAAAATTTGAGGTAAGGAAGACATCAGGAATCTGATCATCCACAAATATATCGATGCAAATCAGATCGAATGTCTGTGTACATTGATGTATGTAGTTGATAGCATCTGCTTCGATTAGCATGACTTCGGACTTGAGATCAGATAGTACATATTTACTTGCCAAGTAGATTACCTCTTCATCGATTTCTACGCCGGTATAACAATATTCTTTGCCAAATTTTTCTTCCAACATATATGGAATACTACCTAGTCCAAATCCTAGAATGAGCACATCTTCTATAGAATCATTAAGTTTTATTTGCTTAAAAATATTGTAGAAGTTTTCGTACTTGTCGGCATAGCTATAAATTGCATTTGCGGTAGAGAGTTGTAATCTTCCTTTGTTGAGTGAGACATGGAGATATTCGTTATGCTCAGAACTACTGCTCTCGAGATGTACCTCCATGAGATAGCTCAGCAAGTATTTCCATTTAGGTGTTTTCATTACGAAGATCTGCGATGTGCGGTATGCAAGTGTATATATCTTAATATCTTTTCATCTTCTTGACTTAACACTAAACTTCTTCGGCCCATGACTGCATGTGCAACTTTTATAGCCTTATCGATATTGTAGGTTTTAAATCCTTGAGGTCCACCCCAAGAGTAACTTGGTATAAAATTGCGAGGAAATCCTGCACCAAATATATTAGCGGATACACCTACTACAGTACCTGTGTTGAACATAGTATTGATTCCACACTTAGAGTGGTCACCCATAATTAGACCACAAAATTGAAGTCCTGTAGATTCAAACCGATTACTTAAATAAGACCAGATACGGACTTCTGTGTAATTATTTTTTAGATTACTAGAGTTAGTATCTGCACCTAGATTACACCATTCTCCTATAACAGCATTCCCTAAGAATCCGTCATGGCCTTTGTTAGAATATCCGAGAAATACTACGTTATTCACTTCTCCACCGACTTTAGTATATGGTCCGAGCGTAGTAGCTCCATATACTTTTGCACCTAGTTTGAGTGCAGAGTGTTCGCACATGGCGAGTCCACCTCGTACATTAGACCCTTCCATGATTTCAGCATTCTTGCCGACATATATAGATCCTTTAGTAGTATTGAGAGAAGAACAAAATATTTCAGCACCTTCTTCTATAAATAGTTTACTTGCATCTCCTATAAGCACATTAGATTTATGTAGATCTTGCGATTTTCTTCCTTTGGTAATCAACGCAAAGTCTTGCTCTATCTCTTCACCATTAAGATTAAATACATCTTGAGGTCTAAGGATTCTTTTGACTACTACTTCTTCTTCCGAGATATCCATGCCTTTGATCTCATCGATATTATCATCTTCGATCAATTGATCAAACTGTTTTCTATATAAACGAGCTGCGATTAGCTCATCCTTCATAAGGATGGCTTCATTTGGTTCAAGGCTATTGATAAGACTCTTGAGTTTAGCTGTTGGTAGTATAGTACTATTGATGATGATATTGTCATCATCAATATGGATGGCATATTTCTCAGATAGAAAATCTTGGGTGATATATGAGCATCTGGCATCAAGAACCTTCTCCCATTTCTCTCTGATAGTTAGTATTCCTACTCTGATTTCACATACTGGTCTTGTAAAGCTTAGTGGAAGTAAGCCGTTCCAGTTATCATCATCAAACAAGATTACGTTACGCATGTTTTTAAAGTCTAGTTTTTTATTGAGGCGACATAAATTGGGGAGGTCACCGGTTATTAAAAAAAAAGCCCTTCATATTTTGAAGGGCTTTTTTTTTATGTGTTATCTGATTCATCTTCCAAACCAGGCTTTTCCATTTTCTTGGCATACTTAGCGAATCTTGTGTTGAACTTATCAATACGCCCTGCTGTATCAACAAATTTCATCTTACCAGTGAAGAACGGGTGAGACATTGATGAAATTTCCACTTTTACTAGTGGGTATTCATTTCCATCTTCCCAGGTTACATTTTCGTTAGAAGCTGCACATGATTTAGTTAAAAATGACTCATCGCATGATATGTCTTTGAAGACTACTGTTCTGTAAGCTTCTGGGTGTATTCCTTTTTTCATTATAGTATTGTTTAGTTACCATGGTTTTGAATTACTTCAAACATAGCCATAGTGTTTTTTACAAATAGAGCGCAAAGATAAAATATAATGCTCAAATATGAAAGTCTTATCAGTAATTTTTACTTCTAATTGGTTGGCCCTGATATATTTAGTATCGATTATAGTTGTATGTTATTTCTTAATATATATACAAGATTGATTAGTTGTATGTTACTAAACCTAATTCTACTCTTCTGGGAACAATCACTCAAAAAATGCATCCTCAAAATGTACCAATTCTATGAATTCACCTTCATTTAGTATCATGGATATCACATCAAATCTAATTTCCCACTCATGACCAATATTTTCCATATACTGAGAAGCAGCATCCATGATCAATCCTTGCTTATAGTATGTTACACTAGCTTCTGGTCTCTTAAATGTATCATATCCAAGGCTTTTTACTTCAACAAACACTAATATCTCACCATCCATACCGATCAAATCCACTTCAGCTGTACTAAATCGCCAGTTGCGATCGAGTATTTTATATCCCTTACGTAATAGATAGTCTGTGGCTAAATTTTCTGCCATCGCTCCTATTTTATTGTGTCTTGCCATTTGCTTAGTTTCAAAAATACGATTAGTAAAACTCCGTAATCTCGCTTTTCTGTATATTTTTGTAAATAGCTACTTGTATAATACATTCCCATGCATTTGGGTTAACAACCACTTAAATAGATAAATAATTCGGTAAAGATATGATGGACCAATTAATAGAGAGATTTCCAGCTCAACTAGTCGAGGCAATGGAAATCGGTGAGAACGCAACTATACTGCCTTACGATCAGGAGATCAACTTGGTCTATGTCGCTGGATTAGGAGGGTCTGGTATTGGAGGAGATTTCGTAGCGGAATTAATCAAAGATGATTGTAAGGTTCCATATCTTGTAGGTAAGAGCTATCAAGTTCCTGCATATCTAAATGAAAATACACTAGCTATAATATCGTCGTATTCTGGAAATACGGAGGAAACATTAGAGGCTCTTAAAGGAATAGAGGCATCTGGAGCTAAAGTAGTAATCGTATCTGGAGGTGGTAAGTTGATTGCTATTGCCAAAGAGAAAGGTTACGATCATATCACTGTTCCTGGAGACTGGCCAAGCCCTAGAGCTTGCCTAGGGTTCTCATTTGTACAGCAATTGTATATCATGAATAAACTAGGCTTCATCAATGATAGATTTAAAAAAGAGCTGAAAGCATCTATTGATCTAATGAAGTTTGACGTGGACTCCATTAAGGAGGAAGCTCGGAAGATTGCGAAACATATGTTTGGCACTATTCCAATTCTATATACAACAGATCGTATGGAGTCAGTAGCAGTAAGACTGCGTCAGCAAATTAACGAAAATGCTAAGATGCTCTGTTGGCATAATGTCATTCCAGAGATGAATCATAATGAATTAGTTGGTTGGAAAGATCACAATAAGAGATTGTCAGTACTTTTTCTTAGGAATAAAGATGACTATACGCGTAATTCCATACGTATGGATATCAATAGTAAGATTATTGGTAATCTGTGCGATACAGTGGTTGAGACATACTCGAAAGGGCAAAGCTTGATAGAAAAAAATATGTACTTCGTACACCTCGGAGACTGGATCAGCTGGTTTCTATCAGATATGAGAGGTGTAGATAGTATCGAAGTAGATGTCATAGAATACCTCAAAGGTGAATTGGCTCAAGTCAATTAGGAGCAATAAAAAATAGGATTAGATTTCTTGTTTACGAGTTTTAGATGGAAACCACTACGTAGGTTTCTATAACCTTGGATATCACTGTATTTACAAGGTCGAAGATAATAATACTCTATAAATAACTAACTTTGCATTTCTTACAGAAGCTCAGTTTATTGAACCATTCAATACTGAAATCTGAAACGACTAAAAGTCCATATCAATGCTACACTTAGGAAAATTGAATACACTCGAAATCGAAAGAGAATCTCCTCACGGACTCTACCTTACGGATGAAATCGGTAATGAAGTCTTACTTCCTAACAAGTTTGTCACAGAAGAGATGGAATTTGGTGTAGACATCGAAGTTTTTCTCTACAAAGATAGTGAAGGAAGGAATGTAGCGACTACAGAACAAGTTAAGCTACAGGTAGGAGAGATCGCATTGTTAGAGGTGTTTGATGTAAATGAGATAGGCGCATTTATGGAGTGGGGCGTAGAGAAGCATCTATTGATACCATTTAGAAATCAAGGAAGAAGACTCAGCCCAGGTGATGAGACACTAGTATATATGTATCTTGATGAAGAGACTCACAGACTAGTAGGTACTACTAAACTCATGAAGTATTTGGACGGAAACTCTAGCAAACTTAAAGTAGGAGCAGGAGTAGAATTAATGATGTGGCATGAAACTTCTCTAGGATATACAGCGATCATAGATGGAAGTATGGTAGGTTTAGTCTACCAAGATGATATCTACGAAGAGATATGGCCAGGAGACATCAAACATGGATTTATCAAGAGAGTAAGAGAGGATGGAAAGATAGATTTATCACTACGACCATTTGGATACAATAAGGTAACTGATGAATCTCAGAAGATACTGGACTATCTAGAGAAGCATGGGGGTTCAATGGAGTTTACAGATAAGAGTAATCCAGAAAGAATATCTCGTACATTTCGCATGAGCAAAAAAGTATTTAAAAAAGCACTCGGACTTCTCTATAAGCAAAAACTTGTGGTGCTGGACAAAGATAGCACAAGACTAGCTAGTTTAGAAGCACCAAAGAAAGCTAAAGAAGCACCAGGGAAAAGTTTAGAGGCACCAAAGAAAGCTAAAGAAGCATCAGAGAAAAGTTGGGATGCACCAGAGAAAGCTAGAAAAGCACCAGAGAAAAATTGGGAGGCGCCAAAGAAAAGTGTAGAAGCACCAAAGAAGGCTAAAGAAGAGATAGAGAAAAACTGGGAAGCGCCAAAGAAAACCATAGAGGGACCAATTGAACTTATAGATGCACCGAAGAAAAACGAAAGACCTATTTGGCCGGAAGATTAATTTTAGTCAACAAGTTTCAGTTTTTATAGTGTGATTAATGCCGTTTAGAGCTGCTATTATATTTCGTTTCATAAGTAATAATTAAAGTGAAATTTAACAAGTATCCATTATCAAAAGAGATCAAGGACAACATCGAAAGGTTGGGCTGGCGGAAGCCTACCGATATTCAATATCGATGCATCTCTGTAGTAATGAGAGGTGATGATGTATTGGCAATAGCTCAGACTGGTACGGGTAAGACAGCAGCATTTGCCATCCCTATTATACATAGTCTACAGATGGCCAAGATACCCGGAAGAAGGGATGGAATCAGATGTCTAGTCATGGTCCCTACTAGAGAGTTGGCTATACAATTGGCAGAGGTATTTGAGACTTTGGCTAAGAAGACTAAAATAAAAGTATTTGCACTTTACGGAGGTGTAGAGCAAGATAAGCAAATCAAGAAATTACAAGACGGTGTTGATATATTGATATCTACTCCAGGGCGTATGTTTGATCTGATCAGCCAAGGTCATCTTCGAACTAATAGGATACATACACTCGTACTTGATGAAGCTGATCATATGTTGGATCTTGGATTTATAAAAGACATCACTGACATGATGCGCCACATACCTAAGAAGCGTCAAACATTATTTTTCTCAGCTACGATCAATCCTATTATCAAAAAACTAGCGTATTCGATAGTTAATAATCCAATAAAAATTGAGATATCTCCTAAAGATCCAGTCGCTAAGAAAGTAGATCATTACGTGATGTATGTGGAGATGGATGATAAACGATTTTTCTTGGAGCGTTTAGTAAGAGAAGAGGATAAGGCTAAAATTTTAGTTTTTGTAAGGACGAAGGTAAGAGCGGAAAGAGTGAAAAAAGCGATGGATAGGGTAGGTGTAGAATCTATTACAATGCATGGCGATAAGGCACAATCGGATCGACTCAATGTTATGGAGGCTTTTAAGACCGGTAAAGTCAAACTGCTTATCGCTACTGATGTAAGTGCAAGAGGAATCGATATACCTAATGTAGACTTTGTGGTCAATTACGACCTACCCGACTATACAGAGAATTATGTCCACCGTGTAGGTCGGACAGGTAGAGGAGATCAGAGAGGAATAGCGTATACATTTTGTAGTGCTGGTGAGAAAGATTTATTAGATGAGATACAATCGTTTCTAGGCAAGAAGATCAACGTGATGGAGCTTAAAGGTGACGTCTATACAGAAGTGAAAACTTTCAGCGATATGGACAACTTGAGCATAGATCGTATTATAGGAGATCTCGATAAACTGGTATTTAACAAGAAGAAAAAGAAGAAACGGAAGAAGTAGTCTACAGTCCGCAATCAACAGTCAACAGTCTTCAGCTAAATTACCTTTTGTTGGGGAAGCATTCTATCTTCATTTTACTATTTTAGATGAAATAAATCTCGATCATTATGACTAATCCTATCAGTTGGTTCGAAATTCCAGCAACAGATATTAATAGAAGAGTAGAAACCTGAGACACTTGATAAGAATCTTTTGAATCAAAGGGGTTCTATGTAATGATTAACAACGCCTAATGGATTGCAAAAGGAGAACTAGCCATAATTTATTAATTATAGTAGAGTAAAAATTTGCAATTCAGTAATCTATGAAAGTTGTAGATCAATGAATTCAAGATTTACTTCTATACTGTCTCTGAATAACCGCTTTTTTGGTCGTGTCTATTGATAATGATACCAATGATAACGGATAATAAGCAATAGCTAGTAAAGAATAGAGCTCCTGGAGCCAATCGACTATAGTTGAGTGTCTCTATGGCAAATCCAGTTTCGTTTCTTGATATATCACCAAGTTGTGAAGTAATCAATCCATGGAATCCTATATAGGCCATAAATAGTGCCACGACAAATACGTCAGCCATACTCCATTTTCCAAAGTGAAAAATTATTCCTTTGGCTAATTTGCTGTTGGCTACCTTGGAGCTAAATAAGAAAAGAGCGGAGAGTAAAAGTTTAATAAAAGGGAAGATTACACTAAACATCAAAATCATATACCCTACTATTTTGAGGTCGACAGCTCCTTCTTTGATCAGGGTAGTGGTAACATCTATGATTGATTTGCTTTGATAATAAAGTGACTGCTCGTCAAATCCGATCTTGCTACCTAACAGATCCATCTGGAAGGAATTGAGTCTCGCGTCCAAATCAATCATAGGCATACTCACACCCAATACTAATAACAACACAGAAGCGATGGTCCAATGACTGACGAACAGTTTAAATCCTAATATGTTGTATAAAAGTAATCCTAAGAGGATTGATATAACCATAATGATAATGATTCTCTCAAGCGCTTTATCGATTATTGGATCTATGGCTTCGATTTGATCGAGTATAGCTTTATTGGTACCTTCTAGATTATCGGCACCATACAATTGATATACTACTGATCTAGGATCTGTAAATTCTACCTCTTCTGCTCCAGCAAATAACATGTCTTGTATTCCTTCTTCTACATAATACCTTATTTTAGGTTCATTCGCTTTGATCTCTTTTGAGATAGCTTTAGCTATGGTAGGTAGCTGTTTATCAATATTTAGTTGTTTGATTTGATCACCAATATTGCCTTTGATCATCTTTAAGAAAAACTTATTGACAGAACCAGATTCTTCCGCTTGAGAAATCATTTCATTTACTAGCTTACCAGATCCTATATATTCTTCATATACATTATCAAGATATATCATCACCTCATCTTCTAGTTGCTTATATACATTTGGACTGATTTTAAATTCACCAATCTTACTATCAAAAATCGTCATAGCTTTTTGCTTCCAGAGCTCTAGGTTAAAAAGTCCATAGTTGATCTTATTGATATCAGCGCGGTCAGCTTTCAGTTGACTTACCTGCTGCTGATCCTTATAAAGTCCATACCCCTCTATTGCACCATAAGCAGTTAGACCAGTAAGGAGGACAAATAATATATATTTCATTTAAGATAGGTTCTTAATTATTAAATCGTTTTGAGTTGAATTCGTTGTATTTATTTAATGAAAGACGGCAAAACTTCTGATTTTGTTATTCATCTAGCTAACCTTATTGCAAATATGTTTTATGAATTAAACTTTTAGTCAAAGCTAGAGTCTAATTCAGAATACGATTTAAATTCTTTATTCATCAGCGAATATAAGCGAGAATTATTCTTATATTTAATATAAAGTTATTTCATTATTGAAAGAGTTTTTTTAAAGTAAATAAGGTTTTTTGGCTTTATTGTTGTCAAAAGCAAATATTTATTTTTAAACTTTTATTGAAACATCAATTCATTAAGTATGAAATTTATTATTCTTTTTCTTTTTCTAACATCTACTGCTTTGGCGCAACAATTTCCTGATCGTCATAGTACAGATTTATCAGATAGTTGGACATCTTGTACAGCAACTGAGAATCCCAATAAAGTAAGAGAGGATAGTCACTGGATTATGTATGATTTTGGTAATGAATATAAGCTGCAAGGAACAACCGTATGGAATGTAAATGCCTACGAACAGACTGATATAGGAACACAAGAGCTTGTAATAGATTACTCTAATGATGGAGAAGAATGGACAGAGTTAGCCTATCATACGATGTCAGAGGCGCCAGCATCTTCATTTTATGAGGGCGAAGAAGGACCAAATTTTAATGGAATCAATGCTAGGTATGTCATTATCACTTCTCTTACCAACTTTGGTCATGCGACATGTTATGGTTTATCAGAAGTGAGATTTCAAGCCACAATCGCTACTTCATCTACAGATATTGAAGAGCAAAAGCTAATAGATAATAATATTGAAGTATCTCCTAATCCATTTGACAATGAGACAATGATTACACTTACAGATTTACGTTTAGGTACTTATAATTATAGTGTAGTGGATATCACTGGAAAACAATTTTTAAACGGATCGATTGATGTATCATCAGAGAAGGTATCTCTGCCTCTAAACATGGGTAACTTTACTGCAGGTGCGTACATTTTTAGATTGCAATATGATACGCTTACAATAAGCAAGCAATTGCAATTGATCAAATAAGAAAAATACTTAATATACTAAAACATCTGCTTCAATTACAATCAAAAAATAAATGTGGATATCATCGCGATTTCCATTTATATAAAATCAGAATAGTATGAAATATTTATTTACTTTTCTAATCGCAATTAGTTCTATTTCTATTGTAACTGCCCAAGACTATACTGACTATATAGGTGCAGGTCATTCAGAAGGAATTACAGTGATAAGTAGTAGCGAAGAAGTAGGATCTGAAGCCTTTAAAACTATTGATGGAGCAGGTATGAATTCTCGATTATTTGAAACTGGAAGATTTCTTAGTCAAGCTACAATGGGCGCAGATTTAGATTTGATTAATATTGTAAAAAATATGGATTATGGAGTCTGGATAGATCAACAGATTACTGAGCCAGTGACGTACTTGCAAAGTGAGGTAGAAGATATATGGGAAGAATACCTTGATACTTTAGACTCCCGTGGTTATGAAGATCCACAAGATGCATTTGGTCCAGCTATGCCAGAGTTGACGTCAGCATGGTGGCATAATAATATGGTCGCCTCTGATTTAATAAGACAAAAAGTTGCTTTTGCACTTTCTGAAATGTTTGTAATATCTTCTAACTCTGATTTAGGAGGAGAGGCTATAGCAATGGCCCATTATTATGACAAATTATTGGAAGGTGCCTTTGGCAATTATAAAGATATACTTTCTGAAGTCTCTTTACATGCAGCAATGGGATACTATCTCAGTCATTTTAATAATCCAAAAGCGGTGCCTGAAGAAAATCTTCATCCTGATGAAAACTATGCAAGAGAGATTATGCAGTTATTTTCTATTGGATTGTACGAACTTAATAATGATGGGACACATCAACTTAATAATGACGGTAACTCAATCCCAACGTATGATAATGCCGATATTAAAGAGATGGCAAAAATATTTACAGGATTAGGGCCAGGAGGGATCAACGAAAATGTATGGTGGACAGATGAACCATATTTTGGATTAGGTACATTCGGAATAGATTGGACAGTACCAATGGCTATGTATGAAGATTTTCATGAGCCAGGGATTAAGATTATTTTGAAGAATGATACTATTCCTGCCAATCAACTTGGCTTGGATGATATAGATGAAGCAATTAATGTTCTATTTAACCATCAGAATGTACCGCCATTCATAAGCTATCGATTAATTCAAAGATTAGTTAAATCTAATCCCACGCCAAATTATGTAGAGAGAATAGCCAATGTATTTATTGATAATGGCAATGGTGTGAGAGGAGATATGGCAGCAATTATTAAAGCAATTTTGCTTGATGAAGAAGCAAGAAATGGTGAGTATATGTTTGAGCAGCATTCATCAAGATTACGGGAGCCTCTTGTAAGACACATGCAAATTACTAAAGGTTTGGAAATAGTAGAAGAGCCTGGAGGTAGGTATTGGCATAATTTTGACTATGATAATTCTTTAAAACAACAAATTTTATTTGCACCTACCGTATTCAATTTCTTTTTACCCAATCATCAGCCAGTCGGAGATATAGCTAATTCTGGAATGGTATCTCCAGAGTTTAAAATCCATGATACATCTAGCTCAATCAATTATTTCAATGCAGCTTATAGATGGACTAGAGATTGGGGTGAATTGATAAATTCAGGTAGATATTTTTATAATTCAGACTTAGTTAATGATGATGGGTCTATTGGAGGATGGGATATGTACGGATTTGGAGAAACTTATATTGACTATGAAGCTTATACTGATTTGGCGGATACTCCAGAATTATTGATTAATGAATTGGATAAAGTATTGACTCACGGACAACTATCTGATGAAGTAAGACAATCTTTAAGAGATAACTTGCCAAACATTAGTTGGGATGGGTATGAATACGGGTGGGAAAGAGAGAGAGTTCGAACTGCAATTTACTTAATAACAGTTTCGCCAGATTTTGCAGTGATTCGATAGTAATTTTTTGTTTTTAATAATCAATTGAGAAATATAAAGTATAATGTTATGGCAAAGCGATTAGTATCCAGAAGGAATTTTCTTAGAAACATGAGTTGTGCAGCTGTTGGTACAACCACTCTTATGAATACCTTGACTAATTTGAAATTTATAAATAGTGCTGCTGCATTAAATGGATTTACAGATTATAAGGCAATGGTGGTTTTGCTCATGGGAGGAGGGAATGACGCTTACAATATGTTGATTCCTTATGATGATGTTTCACATGCTGAATATTCAGTAACAAGATCAAATCTAGCCTTACCAAAGATAGATTTGGATGATGATGCATCAAAAAATTTGAGATCGTTAAATTATACAGATGCTGTAGGTAAAGAATTTGCTGTTCATCATGCAATGTCTAATATGGAGATGATGTTTAAAGATGGAAATCTTTCCTTCGTGACTAATGTAGGGACTCTTGTTGAACCCACAACTAAAGCACAGGTATATGATGGATCAACTCAATTACCCCTCGGTTTATATTCTCACAGCGACCAAATAATGCATTGGCAAACTGCACTCCCACAAGAGAGAGTTGCTCAAGGTTGGGGTGGTAAGATCGCGGATATGTTCAATGCTTGTAACGATAATGAAAATATTTCGCTAAACTTATCTTTTGCAGGAAGTAACGTATATCAAACTGGTCAAAATACAGTAGAATTCTCTTTAAATACACCAAGAAATAATGATGATTTAGGAGGGGCAACTGAATTGAATGGATATAGTGCACCATGGGAAGTACCGACAGCTAATCGAAATACAATAGATGGTTTGATAGATAAGTATTATGATGATGTCTTCAAGAAAACTTATGTAGATATTATGAAGGTTGGAAAAGATGGTGCGGAAGAATACAATACTGCTATTGAAGCTCAAGTGCTTACTACAGAGTTTAGTGAAAATAGACTTTCTCAACAATTTAAATTAGTGGCGAGAACAATTGCTGCTAGAGAGATATTAGGCATGAAACGCCAAATATTTTTCATTGAGTTCGGTGGATTTGATATGCATGATGAAGTCTTAGAAACTCATGATGGTTTATTATCAGAAATAGATACTGCACTTGGAGAATTTAATTCTGCTATGGATGAGTTATTGACTCAAGATATGGTTACCACTTTCTCATTATCGGAGTTTGCTCGAACCCTTACTTCTAATGGACAAGGTTCGGATCACGCTTGGGGATCTAATGCATTCATCATGGGAGGTGCTGTTAATGGTGGTGAGATATTTGGTACTTACCCGGATCTTGACTTAGATAATAATTTGGAGCTTGGAGGTGGGGTATTAATACCCACAATTGCCACGGACCAATATTTTGGTGATATAGCTAGTTGGTTTGGAGTAGAAAACGATGACCTTCTTACTCTGTTTCCTAATATTGATAATTTTGATTCTATCTATAACGGTAATCCTTTAGGCTTATTGATTTAGATAAAATATTACAATATATCAATTATTTGTTGTGCTAGTTCTTGGCCGATTTTGATTTGAGCTTCCACAGTACTGGCACCGATATGTGGAGTCGAAGATACATTAGCATGAGAGAGTATATCTTTTCTCGGTTTAGGCTCACCCACAAATACATCAAGTCCTGCTGCTCGTACCTTACCGGTATTCAGAGCATCCAACATAGCATCTTCATCTACTGTACCTCCTCTACTGGCATTTATAAGTACTACTCCATCTTTCATTTGATCAAATTCTGCAGCAGACAATACTGGCTTACCTGTATTTGGTATATGTAACGATATAGCATCTGCATTGGGTAGCATTGTTTCCATATCGACAGTTTTAATCTCTGTTATGAGATTAAGCGATTTTGGTCCTATGGTAATGCTTACAGTATCTTGATATGGATCTACTGCTAATACTTCCATACCTAATCCAATAGCGATACGGGCCGTTTCTTGACCTATGCGCCCAAAACCAATTATACCAAGTTTCTTACCCTCTATCTCAAATCCTTTGGAATAAGATTTTTTCAAAGATTTGAAGTCAGTTGATCCTTTAGATGGCATCTGCAGATTGGCATCATATATATATCTTGCTACCGAAAGGAGATGTCCCATCGCTAATTCAGCTACTGACCTTGATGATGCCGCTGGGGTATTGAGTACCTGTATTCCTTTGCCTCTAGCATGATCAACATCAATATTGTCTAAACCAACACCGCCTCTACCGATAATTTTGAGATTTGGGCAGTTGTCTATTAATTCCCCTCTCACTTTGGTTGCACTACGCACACAAATTGCATCATAGTCCACAAGTTTTTCCATGAGATCTGCCTGAGGAATATTATTTGTATCAACTTGATGACCTGCATTTGTAAGCATATCTATTCCAGTTTGGTGCATACCATCATTTACTAGTATCTTTGCCATTGTTTTTATTTTAATGAGGCGTATAATTTAAAGTAACACAAGTATAATATTTGTTTTGACTTTATTTACGGTTGCCTCATAATGAATTACTATTTTTTCTTAGATTAAGAATGGCATATGTTCAAAAAGGTGGTTTCTGTATTATTAGCATTACTCACAATAGGAGTGGTGGTATATGCACTTGGACCTAGAGTAGAATTTAATTCAATTCATGAACCATTAGATTCCAAGTGGCTTAGCACTCCATTGATAGAAATGGATTCACTTATTGAGGTAAGAGAAGCACTCGTAACAAATATGAAACCTGACAACGAGGCTCGAATTATATGGCATGATAGCATTGGAGTATCTACAGGTATATCGGTAGTATATTTGCATGGGTTTTCTGCATCTCAAGAGGAGGGAGATCCTATTCATAGAGAGGTAGCGAAGCGATATGAAGCTAATCTTTATCTATCTAGATTGCACGATCATGGTAGATCGGATAGTATGTCGTTTAAAGATATAACACCTCAAGATTTAATAGATAGTGCTAGCGAAGCGATAGATATAGGGTCTAGACTAGGAGATACTTTGGTCGTGATTAGTTGTTCTACAGGTGGGACGCTTAGTGCTTATTTAGCCTCCATTCGAGATGATATAGATGCATTAGTAATGTATAGCCCTAACATAGATTTATATGATCAGAAGTCTGAATTATTATTAAAGCCGTGGGGAAAGCAAATTGCTAAAACTGTTTTTGGAGGTATATATAATACAATATCATATGATGATAATGCTATCAAATACTGGAATGATGCATATCATATTCATGGTACTTTTATGGTCAGAGATTTGTTAAATCAAACCATGACAAAAGAGGTGTTTAATAAGATAGATATACCAGTCTTTTTAGGATACTATTTTAAAGACGAAGAAAGGTCAGATCATGTAGTTTCTGTGCCAGATATGATTGATTTTTATGAGTCGATATCCACCCCTGAAAATCAGAAAGTTAGAGTGGCCTATCCTGATGCTGAAAGGCATGTTATTTCGTCTTGGATTTTCTCCAAAAGCATTGATATAGTGAAAATTGACACGTATAATTTTTTGGATAGTTTACGCCATTATTAGATGTCTCAAAGCCTTAATGTTAGGCTTTGTTTTGAATTTTTATTGTACCGTTGAGTTACTTGACGGAAAAAGAGTCCGGTGTCACGTCCTGAAATAAGTTGATAGAAAAACAACTTATCAGATGAGAAATGAGATTGAAGATGATCGCAATAGACTAATATAGAAGGTATAACTTAATACAGCATATAATTTATCTCGATCATCTAATTTCTCCGTTAAAAATACTCCTCGTTAATACGGCCAGATTTATAATTTTATTGGGTTTTTGTTAGTGAGTAAATGAAATCATTTGCTTTGTCTCCGTTTATCTCCTTAAACTAAGGTGAATTAAACTTGATTATTTATATGGCATTATGTAATACAATATGTAGAAGATTGATTATTAAATTATCATTAAGCAATTGAATAAATGTTAGATAGGAGCAAGTTTACTGTGTAATAAAGTAGTTTAGTTTATTTACATTATGCCATTTGATTAATTCTTGTAATACGTAATCAGTTGGTTATTATATCTTAGTGTCAAGGATTGATCTATAATAGATTAGTATTGACTTATTTAATATATAATTCTAGCATATGTGAGTCATAGCAAAGCCTTTTCGTTAAATTTGTTTTTATTTTGAGCATTGCTCATACTAATAACCAAATAATAAGAAATGGCTGTTGATGTAATATTAGGATTACAATGGGGTGATGAAGGGAAAGGAAAAATAGTGGATTACCTAGCTAAAGACTATGATCTTGTATGTAGATTCCAAGGAGGACCTAACGCTGGACATACGATTAAAATAGGTTCAGACAAGTATGTATTGCATACTGTTCCATCTGGTGTATTTAGAGAGAATATACAGAATGTTATAGGTAATGGAGTAGTACTAGACCCTATCACTTTACTAAAGGAGTTTGATCAGCTAGATAAGTCTGGCATCAAATATAAGGATAGACTTTTCATAGCTATGAAGGCTCACCTAATACTTCCTACTCATAGATATCTCGATGCTGCATCAGAGGCAGCGAAAGGTAAAGCTAAGATTGGCTCTACTCTAAAAGGTATAGGTCCAACTTACATGGATAAGACTGGTCGTAATGGACTGAGAATAGGAGATCTAGTATCACCAAACTTTAAAGCTAAGTATGAGGCGCTAAAAGAGAAGCATTTAGGTATGCTTAAGTTATATCCTGATGTAGACTTTGATCTAGCTGGAGAAGAGAAAAAATGGATGGATAGTATAGAAATTATCAAAACTATGAATCTCATCAACGGAGAATACTTCGTAAATAAAGCCATAAAAGATGGTAAGAATGTACTAGCTGAAGGAGCGCAAGGATCTATGCTTGATATAGATTTTGGAACTTATCCATTTGTGACATCATCTAATACGATTACTTCAGGAGTATGTAATGGTCTAGGTATAGCACCATCTGCAATAGGTGAAGTAATCGGTATTGTAAAGGCATACTGTACTAGAGTAGGTTCAGGACCATTCCCGTCAGAACTTGATAACGAAATGGGAGAGAAAATACGAAGATTAGGTAGCGAATTTGGAGCTACTACAGGTCGACCGCGTAGATGTGGATGGTTAGATATTCCTCAGTTATTATATACTATCATGCTTAATGGTGTTACTCAAATAGTAATGACAAAGCTTGATATATTGGACGAATTCGAAACTATAGATGTAGCAACACATTACTCAGTAGATGGAGCTAATGCAACAACAGAGCTACCTTACGATCTATGTGATGGTGAGATAGAGATGGTTACGCAGTCATATCAAGGATGGAATACATCACTTGATAAATGTGACAACTTCAATGATCTACCTATTGAGACGAAATCGTATATATCGGCAATGAGTAGCCTCTTAAGAGTACCTATAACCATGATATCTTCAGGACCTGAGCGTCGCAAGCTAATGGGTGTGCCGCGCTAATTATTTTTTGGCTTTCTCTAAAGAAAAACAGAAAAATAGGTTTACTCATTTCAGTAAACCGAAGTAGGCTATCTCTAAAACAATAGAAGAATAAGACTTTAAAAGGGATTTGATTAATGATCAAGTCCCTTTTTGCATACCCATGTTCGTGATTTTAAGTTTTCAAACGTAATTAGTAATACTGTTATTTATTAGCCAATTGGCCACAAGCAGCATCGATATCTTTACCTCTACTACGTCTTATCGTAACAGTCACACCGTGACGTTCAAGAGTTGCAGCAAATTTATCAGTTTGCTCCTCGGCAGATTTGGTCAGCGTCACACCTTCAACAGGATTGTATTCTATGATGTTGACTTTGACAGGGAAAATCTTACAAAGCTTTACCAGATTCATAGCATCTTGCTGAGTATCGTTAAATCCGTCAAAAGCGATGTATTCGTAGCTGATTCGATTACCGGTTTTATCATGGAAGTATTTTATGGCATCCATGAGGATATCAAGCGTGTTTTGTTCATTGATAGGCATTATCTCATTACGCTTAGTGTCATCTGCTGCATGTAGCGAAAGAGCTAAATTGAATTTTACATCATCATCAGCTAGCTTACGCACCATTTTAGCTATGCCTGCCGTACTTACCGTAATACGGCGAGGTGACATATGGAGCCCATGCTCGCCTGTGATATGGTGAATACTCTCGAGCACATATTTATATGCGAGTAATGGTTCACCCATACCCATATATACGATGTTAGTCAATGGATGTTCAAAACGCTCCAAAGCTTGTTCGTTGACCATTACTACTTGATCATAGATCTCTCCTGGATCTAGATTTCGTAATCGCTTCATCTTACCCGTAGCACAAAAGGTACAACTCAAGCTACACCCCACTTGAGAAGATACACATACGGTATAGCGATCTTGACGCTTTACAGGGATGAGTACTGACTCTATCATGTGTCCATCATGTAGTTGGAATCGACTCTTGATCGTACCATCATCGGAGTATTGGACAGTATCTATTTTGATACACCTGATCTCGTAGCCTTCGTTCAGTTTCTCTCTCAGTGCCTTGGATAGATTGGTCATTTCGTCTATTGAGCGTGCAGACTTCTGCCATATCCAGCTATAGATTTGCTTAGCACGGAACGCTAATTCACCCATACTCTGGATGAGTTCAGTGATTTGCTCTAATGATAGCTTGCGGATGTCCAATTTTTCCATTGTTGTAAAGGTATATGATTTATATCTAAATATTGATTTACCTAGCTTTTCAGATTTCATCTATCGTCGCTTTGGAGTACAAAATGACTACGGTTTCATTTTCTCACTAAAAAATGCAATATTTAAGCATCATCATCCTTTTAGAAGGTTCAAACGACGTATCATTATATTTAGATGGGAATCAATATTCAGAAATCAGGTTGGAAAGTAATATTGGCATTATTGGGAATGCTGATATTATCAGTAACTATGTATTATAGTACCTATTTAGCATCAGAATTAGAAAAAAAGGAGGTTTGGCAAGCGGAACTTCATGCTCTAGCAGTTGAGTCTTTTAATGATGAAAGCAATCTTGATAGAGATATGCCTGTCGAGGATAGAATTCTTGATCTTGATCTCGAAGAAAAAGATATTAATAGAAGGATTCCAGTTATTCTCGAGGCTGATAATGGTGACTTATCAGGTTCTTTTTGGGGAGTAGAGAAGGACACAAATCAAGTATATTTAAAAAATAAAGTGGCTGAATTTTTGTCTGAAGGGAAAGAACCTAAAATAGGGCGAGATTACTTTAGTAAAATCTATTATTTCAACACCCCTCTTCTTAAGAAAATACAACTATTCCCAATTGCACAAATAAGTCTTGTCGGACTGTTCATAGCATTAGGTTATTTCTTATTTAGCTCTGCACGTACCTCTGAGCAAAACCGAATATGGGCAGGAATGGCGAAAGAGACTGCTCACCAACTTGGTACTCCAATTTCAGCTATAATTGGATGGATAGAAAATCTGAAGTTGATATCAGAAGATAGCCCTCATCAAATGGAGATTGTAAGTGAGTTGAGTAATGATGTTAAGAGATTAGAATTGATAGCAGATAGATTCTCTAAAATTGGATCTACTCCAGAGCTTGAAATAATAAATCTCTATGAAGAATTAGATGAGTGTAAAAATTATATGATGAGAAGGTCGCCTAAGCGAGTTAAATTCCATTTTCCAGATGAACGATCTACAGCTAAATATGTTCTGATCAATAAGCATCTTTTTGATTGGGTGATAGAAAATCTAATTAGAAATGCACTTGATGCCATGGATAGAGAGGGTAAAATATCTGCCACAGTCTATAATGAAAATAACTATGTTTGTATTGACTTAAGTGATACAGGAAAGGGTATGCCAGCTAGTTTGAAAAAGAAGGTATTCGAACCAGGATTCTCTACTAAGCAGAGAGGTTGGGGACTTGGACTTTCTCTCTCTAAGCGTATCATTAAAGACTACCACAAAGGAAAAATATACGTCAAAAGCTCAAAGCTCAATGAAGGTACCACATTTACGATTAAGCTCCCTCAGATTACTTAGTATACTTTTATTATCTATTCTATATTTTTCTTTATCTGCACAGGGTGATACGCAAGTTACATTAGTTGATATGGAGATGGTACCGCTCGTAGGTGTTCAGATATACAGTAATGATTATACTTACACAGGCGTATCTGATATCAATGGCAACTGGATGATTCCAGCTAATGTTGGAGAGGATGAAAAATTTACATTCAAATATGTGGGCTATCAAAGTATGTCATTTACTAAGAGTGAGATATCAGGCATGTATCAATATGTTAAAATGAGTCAAGGTCTAAAGCTTGATGAAGTAATGATCGTAGGTCGTACTGATCAATTGGCCTCAGAGATGATTCATAGAGTAGAAACTATCTCGCAAGCAGATATCCTCAGAGTGCAATCATCTAATAGTGCTGATGCGCTTGGTCAAAATGCAGATATTTTTATTCAGAAAAGTCAGGCAGGTGGTGGCTCTCCGGTGATTCGCGGATTTGAAGCCAATAAAGTATTACTTGTACTAGATGGGGTACGTATGAATAACGCCATCTATAGAAGTGGTCACATTCAAAATGCTATTACTGTAGATAATGCTATGCTACAAGGTATAGAGGTTATTTATGGCCCCGGTTCGCTTATGTATGGAAGTGATGCTTTGGGTGGTGTAGTTCACTTTCGAAGTAAAGATCCAGTACGAAGTTTTGATAAAGAGGGTAGCATTAGATTCCTAGCTAATGCTGGGGTATCATATGCAAGTGCCAATTCTAAGAAAGGGATACATCTAGATTTTAATCTTGGAGGACGAAAGTTGGGCTCACTTACAAGTCTAACTTATAATGATTTTGGCGACCTAAAATCAGGGATTAATAGGCCAAATAAGTATTTAGGATTTGGTGGTCGTGATTGGTATGTAGAGACTTTAAATGGGGAAGACCGACAAGTAATCAACGACGATCCAGATCTACAACTTGGTACTAGATATCAGCAGTATGATTTTACTCAAAAACTTGTATATGAGGTTAATGATAAGTTGAATCTAATGGCCAACTTTCAATATTCTACAAGTAGTGACATACCTAGGTATGACGCACTTACTGAGTTAAGAGATGGTCTGCCAAGATATGCCGAGTGGAATTACGGTCCGCAGAATAGATTCCTCAGTACATTGCAAGCCAAGTGGAAATCACCTAATCCACTTTTTGATAAAGTAAAGGTAATCGTTGCTTATCAAAATATAGGAGAAGATAGAATTAATAGAAGATTTCAATCTGCAAGTAGAAGACACCAGGAAGAGACTGTCGATGTCTATACTTTTACTTTAGATATGAATAAGTACTTAGATAAATACGAGATGATCGAACTCAAATATGGATTAGAATATAATCATAACGATGTCAATTCGATAGCGTTTGGTGAAGATATAAATACTGGAAATAAGGATACTAATGTGTTTACAAGATATCCTAGTGCAGTTAGTAGCACAGATGCTTTAGGTGCCTATGTATATAGTAGTTTTAAAAATGATATAGGTACTAAGCTTTTTGGAGGACTAAGATATACAGCAAATGGAATCTCAGTAAGATATGACAGAGCAGATACATTTACTTGGCCAGAGGAATTTTATGATGGATTGACTACTGAAAATCAGGCAGTCACTTGGTCATTCGGTGTACGTCAGGATATATTTAAGAAGTGGACAATACAAGCATTATTAGGGTCAGCCTTCCGCTCGCCTAACGTAGATGATCTAGCGAAGGTTCGTATCAATTCAGATGAAGTCTCAGTACCAAATCTAGGTGTCACTCCAGAGAAATCTATAAATGCTGAAATATCTATTTCAAGAAAATTAGGATTTGCTAATTTCAGTGTTACCGGGTTTTATACGGCATTGTCGGATGTGATTGTTAGAGAAAATTTTGTCTTGCCAGATGGCACAGAATTTCTAGAGGACGAAGGAGAACAACTTCAAGTTGTAGCTAATGTAAATGCAGATAAAGCAAGAATTGTCGGTGCATCCTTCAACGCAGATTGGAAGTTGACAAAGCATTGGGTAGCTAAAGGATCGATCAATATTATTCAAGGCCGTATACAAAGTTCTAACGAAGAATACACTGATCCACTAGCTCATATACCACCGACTTATGGGAAGATACAATTACAATATCTACAAGACAATTGGGATATAGAAGCACGCTATATATTCAATGGTGAGAAGCCACTTGACGAATATGGAGGAAGTACTGACAATCCTGAGCTCTCAACTGTAGATGGTACATATGCATGGTCTACGTTCAATCTATACGGATTGGCTCATATAACAGATCAGATAGACATTCGATTGGGAATTGAAAACATCCTCAATACACACTATAGACCTTTTGCCAGTGGTGTAAGTGGACCAGGTAGAAATCTGCTTGTTTCTATTAATTATACATTGAAATAGAAATTGATATAATTTAATTTGGAAATATCTAAAAAAATATTCTTTCGAAATATTTATTGGAAGTCAATACCAACGCACTTTACGTAATATGTACACTTAGCTTATACTTTAATCGCTTAGTTCAAAATGGCGCAAAGTCCATTATATATAGATATTCCTTTATACTTTTGTTATAGATTTTAGTGTTAATATAGACCGATAGAATAACGAATATTCTAAAAAAGATAGACTAAATGATTCAAAAAGGAAAAAGAAATCCTAGTGCAGATCTTGCTAAAATAGGATTCCAAACCAGTAAGAATGTATACTGGAACTTCGATCCTCAGACTCTTACTCAAGATGCATTAGACCAGAAAGAAGGGACTCTTTCTAGTACTGGAGCTTTATGCATTAAGACAGGAAGATTTACAGGAAGATCACCTAAAGACAGATATATCGTAGAAGATAGCATAACAGCTAATACGGTAGATTGGGGTGATGTTAATCAACCTGTGTCAACAGAAGTTTTTGATCACCTAAAAACAAATGTTCTTGAATACTTATCAGACAAGAATGTATATGTGAAAGATGCTTTTGCATGTTCGCATGAAGATTATAAACTGAATATCAGATTGATTGCTGAAAAGCCATGGAGTGCCCAGTTTGCTCATAATATGTTTAGAAGATTATCAGAAGAACAGATACTTGATTTTACTCCAGAATGGCACATATTGTGTGCTCCAGGATATCATGCCGATCCATTAGCGGATAGTATCAAGTCATCTAACTTTGCTATCATTAATTTTGAAGCTAAGACCATCATTATTGGAGGTACTGGCTATACAGGAGAAATAAAAAAAGGGATATTTTCCGTACTTAACTACCTTTTGGTTAAAGAGAGAGGTGTACTGCCTATGCACTGCTCTGCAAACATCGGAAAAAATGGAGATACAGCTGTATTTTTTGGACTATCCGGTACTGGGAAAACTACATTATCTGCCGACCCAAATAGAGCGCTTATTGGTGATGACGAACATGGATGGGCCGATGATGGAGTATTTAATTTCGAAGGAGGATGCTATGCTAAATGTATAGGATTATCGGAGGCTAAAGAGCCTGAAATATTTCACGCCATTAAACCTGGTGCTATTTTGGAAAATATTTGCTTTGAAGGTGAAACTAATGTTCCTAATTTCGATGATGTATCTATTACTCAAAATACAAGAGTATCTTATCCATTGGAGCACATCGATAATGCCAAACCCGATTCAAAAGGAAGTATACCTAAAAATATCTTCTTTCTTACATGTGATGCATTTGGTGTATTACCTCCAATCAGCAAATTAACGCCTGGTCAAGCTATGTATCATTTTATTTCGGGATATACAGCTAAGGTAGCGGGTACTGAAGATGGTGTTGATGAACCTCAAGCTACTTTTTCAGCTTGTTTTGGAGCACCATTTTTGCCATTACATCCGACTGAATATGCAGATATGTTGGGCGATAAAATGACTAAACATAAAACAAATATTTGGCTTATCAATACTGGATGGTCTGGAGGTACAGCTAGTACATCAGATAGAATATCACTCAAGTATACAAGAGCGATGATTATATCTGCACTAGAGGGGAAATTGGATTCTGTATCTTATAGAACTACTGATATTTTTGGATTTCATATACCAACAGAATGCCCTAATGTTCCAGACTCTCTTCTAAATCCAAGAGATGCCTGGACCGATAAGAGTGCATATGACCAGAAGGCTGCGCATCTTGCAGAATTGTTTCAGAAAAACTTTAGAGAATTCGAAGCACAAGCTAGTAAATCTATTATGGAGGCAGCACCTAGAATTATGGCCTAGAACTATTTGAACTTACTTAATCAATATTATAGATACGCTCAATATACTTCAATGAATATTGAGCGTTTTGTTTATATTATTAAACATGATTATTATTTTGTGGTTATTTGTAAGTATGTCATTGTAATCATTAAACTATTAATATCATTTCTTTATGGATATGATTCCTGCATTTCCACTGAGTATTATAGCCTTTCCAGGAGAGACTATTAAATTGCATATTTTCGAATCTAGATATCGTCAAATGTTCGGTGAGATTGAGGAAAGAAATACCACTTTTGCATTAATTCCGTATTACGAGAATAGGAAAACTACGGTTGGAACGGAGATGAAACTTATTAGAATCATTGAAAAATATGATGACGGCAAATTAGATATAGAAGTTGAAGCCATAGCACCTTTAGAAGTTCACAAATTGCTCAGTAAATATCCTAATAGGTTATATCCAGGAGCTGAGGTGAGCCGTTTGCCTTGGAATGATGAAATGGATCGATTGTCTAATCCAGATTTGATCTTAGCCATTCATAAGCTCTATTCCATAATGAATATATCCAATGTTAATATTAAAGATTCATCAGCTTTTCGTACACATCAATTGGCTCATAAAGTTGGTTTCAACTTAGACCAAGAGTTGGAATTTGTAAAAATTTCTACTGAAGAAGATAGACAAACTTACATGCTTAATCATTTGATGAGGTTGCTACCCATTGCTGATGAAATGAAAACCCTTAGAAAGAGAGCCGAAATGAATGGACATATTCAAAATTTGAAGCCTCCCTTTTAACCTTTCAAGTTTGAGTTAATTCTTTACTTTCACAGTATTAAATATTTCAATATTACCTTCATTAGTTAGTGCTTTCAATAAGGGCCCCTCATAGTTGTCGATTAGGAGTACATCTTTAAGTAGTAGGTCTCCTTGATTGTATATTGCTCCTCCATTTGACTCTTCCTGTGTTTTATGAATTTTCATATTATGTAAACTAAGGTTAACTCCTAGTTGAATATAAAATGCTCTATTCGCATAATTAGAAGAAATACTGGTGTTCGAAATACCAGACCCAATTATATTTAGATTGTGAGGAATTTCTATCTCTTTATTTAGTAAAAAATCCTGTCCATCAAGTGCAGGAGCAAAGTAAATGCTATCTGCAGAACAAGAGTTGTCAATAACCGACCTTAAACTTCCAGGAGCACCATCAATAACTTCTTCCACTATTGCGAGAGAATCTACCCAATTGAATCCTTCAATGTTCCAAGAATCTTCTATTTCGATACATAACCAATTTAATGCAGTAATTGCTACATCATTGATTCGAGGTGTATTTTCATAACTAATAATAGAATCTAGTGATGACCAATTTGAGTTTGTAATCGTGCCATCGTTTTCTAATGCAGATAAATCATAAGCGATACTCCCCTGATTTTCATTAAGAGGCCAATATCCTATTAAACTGGAATAGCTAGGATGAGTATTATCTAATGATATACATTGCCAATCATTGATTTCTAATTCTGAAACTAATCCATTCCATAATCTAACTTCCTCTAAAGCTCCGTTGTAATGATATTCACCATCTATATCTGATCCGAATCGCAGTGGCGCACTATTATCTATATCGCCTATAGAAGACATGTCAATACTGGATATCAATATTCCATCCTGATACATTTTTGCTTGTCCATCTCTATCAAATGACGCGGCTAAATGATGCCATTTATTATCAGCGATAGCACCACCATCATTTATATCTATTCGGTTAGTACCGTCACCGATGTTTATTTTCCATTCTGGTCCATTGGCAAATTTAAATGAGAATACAAATCCATCGTTAACACCATTATCCCAATCTTTGTTACCTATGATAGAAACATCCTCAGCAATGCTCGTTTTGACTCTACATTCTATTGTAAAATCTTGATCTGCACCAAAATCTAATTCTGAAAAGTGGGGTATGTCTACCATGTCATCACCATCATCAAAAGTCAAATGTTTGTTGTTTTCAATACAATCGGTTTCGTCAATAATTTCAATTGTATCTGCGGTGATTTCATATTGACTTATGTTTTTATTGCTGGCTATATAAAAGATTATTTCCTCTTGTAAAGAATTGCCTCCATGACTTGTACCAAGTCCGCCATGATCTGTAGATAAGATTATAAGCCAATTTTCACTATCATAATTTTCTCTCGCATAAAGTCCATTAAGGACGAAGCCTATTTGAGTGTCTACACTTTCTATAGATGCAACATATTCTGTAATATCTTGACTAAATCCATATCCATGACCAGCATGATCGACTTCGTCATATTGTAAAAATATGACATCAGGATTTTCATTTTCAAGTTGTTCCAATGCTTCTGCTGTGACATCAGCTTCTGTAGGCGCATTATATTTATAATCGGCATGATCCAAAACTATGGAGTTGTTAATTGGATGCCATTGACTTATACTTACTGTGTAAAGATCTGAATTGAAATCTTCTACACGTTTGATAAAATGTGGATATTCGTCAAAATTACTTCCAGAAAAACTATTATCTGTTACCCCATGCTTTTCTGACCAAACACCTGTCATCATTGCTGACCATCCAGGTCCACTATATGTTATATCATTATTCAAGCCACTATATGAGTGTATACTTTGAGCTGTTAAGTCATCAATATTGGGTGTGTTAGCGTATTGCAGTACATCAGATCTACAACCATCAATGCCGATAATGAGCACTTTCTTAGAATCTTGAGTGAATGCTGTGCAAGCGAATATAGACAGAGATGTTATAAGGATATTTTTTAGTAACATTTGTATTTAGACTAAATCCAAAGAGAAGAACAATTTATACATTTAACTGTATCTTTATTATAATTGTAATAATAAATATAATAAAACAGATCTAATGCTATCAAAGACAATGCAAGCTGCTCTCAATGAGCAAATCAAAATAGAAGCCCAATCATCTCAGGTGTATTTAGCCATGGCTTCATGGGCTGAGATACAGCCAGGAATAGATAATGTCACAGCATTCTTCTATCTACATAGTGATGAAGAGCGTATGCATATGCTGAAATTAATCCATTTTGTCAATGATAGAGGAGGATTCGCCACCATACCTGCGTTAGAGCAGCCGGCAATTACCTATCCATCTATCAGTCATGTATTTAGAGCATTACTAGAGCATGAGCTCCACGTATCTGCCAGTATTAATATTCTTGTAGATATAGCATTACAAGAAAAAGATTACGCTACGCATAATTTTTTACAATGGTATGTAGCTGAGCAGATTGAAGAAGAAGGACTTGCGCGTACACTTAATGATAAGTTAGAGTTAATCGGAGATGATAAGAGTGGTCTTTATTTATTTGATAAAGATATTTTAACTGTTAATGTTGTTGGTGGAAAGTAATATTAGACTATCATTTTAAATTGGCTAATCATGTGTTTTAATTAGCCAATTTTTTTGAACAATCCTATTAGAAGAATTCAAAACTATTATTCAATAAGGCATAATCTAACATCAAAAGAAGAAAAAATATTGACACTCTAATAGCTTCTCTCCTTATTTAGCTTTACACTACATCTTCTATTCTCCTCTCAGTAAAAGCCAATAAAATTCCTACAGGATTTGGCCCTAGTGATGTAGGCATCTGATAGAGCCATATATCAGAATAAAGTCTTCGAATCCAAATACACGACTATAAGTAATTCAAATAATTTGCCTTATTCAGAGCATTAATTTTATTATAGCTAAAAACATTACCTTTGCTACGTTATTTATCCGCATGATGCGGCTTTAAGTGATAAACGGACTTATAATCATGATAGAAGCGTGACCGAGTTCAAAGATCACATCATAGAAGCATACCAATGAGACTTCGCTTTTAAAATCAAGATTAATTTGTCAACATTTAAAGAATTAGGCCTTTCAGATGATATACTGAGGGTACTTGAAGAAATGGAGTTTGATTCTCCAACTGATATCCAACAAGAAGCAATACCACAACTTATAGGTGGCGACAGAGACTTTATAGGTCTTGCGCAGACAGGTACTGGTAAGACGGCAGCTTTTGGACTTCCATTATTAGAGATGATCGATCCTCAGGAAAAGCATACACAGGCTTTAGTCTTAGCGCCTACTAGAGAATTAGGTAGACAGATCGCTGAACAATTAGGTAAGTTTAGTAAATACGTGAAAGGGCTAAAAGTATTGCCCGTATATGGTGGTGCGGCGATTATGAATCAGATAAAAGATCTCAAGAAGCCAACTCATATCATCATAGCTACACCAGGTAGATTGATAGATCTTATCAAGCGTAAGGCAGTAAAATTGGATCAATTGAAATTTCTCGTGCTAGATGAGGCAGATGAGATGGTAAGTATGGGTTTCAAAGAAGAGCTAGATGAGATATTGAGTTATACTCCTGAGAATAAGCAAACTTGGTTATTCTCAGCAACTATGGCTAAGGAGATCAAGCGTATCGTCAGCAAATACATGGACGATCCGATAGAGGTAAAAATTAACTCTGAGGAAAAAGTCAATGTAAATATCAAACACCAATTCGTAGTCACTAAGAATCATGATAAGACGGAAGCGCTTACAAGATTATTAGATATGGATGCAGATATGAGAGGTGTAGTATTTTGTCGTACTCGTAGAGATACACAAGAGTTGGCAGAGGCACTCCTTAAGAAAGGATATGCAGCAGATGCTCTTCACGGAGATCTTTCCCAGCAGCAAAGAGATAGAGTGATGGGTAGATTCAAAAAGCATTCGCTGCAGGTATTGATAGCAACTGATGTAGCCGCTAGAGGTATAGATGTAGATGATCTGACACACGTGTTTCATTTTAGTCTTCCTGATGAAGATGCTTACTATACTCACCGTAGTGGACGTACTGCTCGTGCAGGAAAGAAGGGTATCTCTCTTGCATTCATTGGTGCTAAAGAGACACATAGATTAGCAAGACTTGAGAAGACTTTGGGAATATCATTTCAGCATGTCTTGATCCCTAGTAGTTCTGATATAGCAGATATCCGTATGAAGAATTGGTCATTCAAATTGCTGGAGACTGCGACAAAAGAAGTAGATTCGAGATTGATGGAAAAGGTACTAATGGTATTTGGTAATTTATCAAAAGAAGAAATTATTGGAAAATTATTAGCTCTCGAGCTAGAGAAACTCAAACTCGGTGACGATCGAGATCTTAATCAAGACCCACAAAAACCAAGATCTGATGGAGGTGGCGGCGGTGGACGTGGACGTGGAGGAAGAAGAGATGGTGGCCGTAGAGCAGATAGAGGAAGAGATAGAAGTAGTAGAGATCGCGACAGAAGAGGTGGTGTAGATCGTCGCAGGAGATCTGACGATAGAGATAGAAGTAACTCTAGAAGATCAGATGATAGATTTGCAGATCGCCGTAAAAAGTCAGACGACGGAGATAGTAGAAGAGATAGCCGAAGGAGATCTGATGACAGAGATAGATCTAGCTCTAGAAGGTCAGATGATAAAGGAGGAAGATATAGCTCAAAAAAATCTGATGGTAGCAGTCCAATAAAATCTAGGCGTAGGTCGGATAATGGTGATGGCTATGACAAAAGAAAGAGTGATAAAAAGAAACACCGTAAAGGATAATACCTAGAACATCAAATCGATTATAAATATAGGAAGCATTGGGATATTTAGCTATGGTCAGCTCCCTAGCTAGATAGTAACAATTTTGTTTTCAGATACCTATTTTTGGTTAGAAAGTTATTTTTCATCAAAACTAGAAGGATTTACTTTGGATAGATGGCAGAAGTTTTAGCTATCATAAGAATGTGCCCCAAGAAGTATGTTATTTGTCGATATAGGATGTTTCCATCCTACTAAATATAACAATACTGACGTTTACTGTAACAAGGGTTATAGAGGAATTAACATAGATATAGATCGCATCAAGATCAAACGATTTAATTGGGTCAGGAGGGGTGTCATCAATATTGCCAAAGGAGTGAGTAGTCAAAAGGATGAAAAGAAATATTGGACAAATGGATTTTATTCTTTGGTAAATACGCTAGATGAAGTTGTGGACTTAGGAATCACTAAATTTTTATAGCTAATAATTGCAATCTTGTAAATTGGGTAGGTTTCAGCCTCATGTTCAGAAAAAAAGTCACGTAGGTCGATAGAAATCGGACTAGATACATCATAAAACTACATTACTAGGAGTTATATATATTTTAGGGCTAACAACTTTATTATACTAAAGATCAAACATTTCATAACCATTAAATTTAGTATTAGCTTTTGGAGATAAAAGAGAAGATAGTAAGCGTAATATTTGCTTTGTTACTATGTGCTATGGTTTATTCATCATTCGTACAATCACTGTGTATGATGGCCTTGGTTATTCTTGGGTTTCTTAATTTTGATTCAGCTGCAAGTGGCACTAAAATCAGTTGGACATGGCAACCATTTGTAAGACTCAAACAATTCTCTAAGTATTTCCATTTTTTAGTGTTGACACTTTATTTTTGGATCGTATTATTTTCATTTTGGCAATTGGATGGAGACAGTGGTTATTTTCTTGAGAGACTGAGAATCAAAATACCTTTCTTGCTTATTCCTTTAGTCTATCTGGGGTTGCCTAAGTTGAGTATAAATAGCTTTCAACGTATTTTATATTTCTTTATAGCAATGATGGCAATAAATGTGATTGGCGTGTTAGCTATTTACGCAATTAATTTTGAAGAAGTAAATCTTCTTCTCAAACAAGGTCAACATATGGCAACTCCCTGTAATCATATTCGGTTTAGTCAGTTGGTAGCGCTATCGGTATTGGCTGGTTGGTACCTAATCAAAACAAAGTATAATAGTAGAATAACTGCTAATGGAATCATTGTCAAAATATTGACAGTGATTTTATTCTTGTCTCTGCATATACTTAGTGTGAAGACTGGATTAGTTGGACTTTATGCGGCATTATTTATTCTTACTATTAGACATATTTATACCACAAGGAATTACAAAGTAGGTGTAGTTGTATTGGCGATTATGATATTGTTGCCTTTAGTGGCATATAAGACAATTCCTAGCTTTAATAGGAAAGTACATTATACCTTATATGATTTACAAATGTATGGTGAAGGACAGGGCAGTGACTACGGTGATAGTGGACGTATCACTTCTTTAAAGGTTGGAGCTAATTTATTTAAAACGTCTCCGATAATTGGAGTAGGTGCAGGTAATCTGAGGAGTGATGTGGCAATTGAATTTGAGTCAAACTATCCTAAATATGAAAGGCCGCTAATGCCACACAATCAATTTATTTTTGTATTGGCTGGTTCTGGTATTTTAGGGGTTGTGTTATTTTTGGGCGCACTTCTTATTCCTTTATTCTATCGACAGTCTTATAGGAATGATTTCTACCTCGGGTTTTATATTCTATTTTTAGTTTCATTTATGGTAGAACATACGTTAGAAACGGCATTAGGAGTTGGTATATTTTCTTCTTTTCTTTTATTGTGTTTTTTGTATGTTCCTAATGAATATTACCTAAATAAGCCTGTGAAATAAATGAAAACAATAATCCTTGAAAACGGACAGTCGCTTACCATGCGTGAAGCTAAAGAAGAACATGCTAAGGTAATTATAGAATTTATAAAGGCCGTTGGTGATGAATCGGATAATCTTACTTTCTCAGGATCAGAGTTTAATGAGACAATCGAAGAAGAAAAGGCAATACTCAGAGATCATGATGAGCAAGAAAATCAAATTTTTATTATAGCATTCATAAATGATGAGATGGTAGGTCAATTACATGCTCATGCGAGTAAAAAGTCTAGATTAAGACATGCTTGTGAATTGGGAATCTCTACACGAAAGCATCACTGGGGAAAAGGTATTGCTACTGAATTGCTTACCTATCTTATAGAGTGGGCTAAAGGTAATCCTGTGATCCGAAAAGTAAACCTAAGATGTAATGTATCTAATAAAAAAGCGATAGCATTATATGAACGCATGGGATTTGAATTTGAAGGGTGTCACAAAAGAGATTTCTTTCTACATGGCCAATTTCAAGATACGGTATCTATGGGTTTGATTATTGACTAGATTTAAAAAACGATTGCGATTTATTATTCTTTTACTTAGTAAACAAAATGTTTTCTATACTTTTGAATGAAAGTCATAGAAACGCTAATAACTAATAACAAGCATAGTAACAAAAAACAAATGTCGCTTAAAGAATCAAATATGCTCCCTCTTGGAACAAAAGCTCCGGACTTCATTTTACTTGATACCGTTTCTGGTATGATGAAATCTCTCGACCATGTAAGAGGTGAAAAGGCAACTGTAATTGTATTTTCTTGTAATCATTGTCCATTTGTCATACATGTCAATCAGACGATGATAGATGTAGCCAACGACTATGTAGAGCAAGGTGTAAAGTTTGTCGTTATCTCTTCCAATGATGTTGAAAACTACAAAGAAGATTCTCCTGACAAGATGAGTATAGTAGCTAAAGTACTTAGATATCCATTTCCATATTTATATGATGAAACTCAGGATGTGGCAAAGTCATATGATGCAGCATGTACTCCAGATATCTATCTATTTGATGAAGAACTGAAACTCTATTATAGAGGAAGATTGGATCAAGCTAGACCAGGAAACGACCATCCTGTAAATGGATCTGATATTAGATCTGCTATAGATTATGTACTCGCTGGCGAAGATGCTCCAGAGAAGCAATATCCGAGTGCAGGGTGTAATATCAAGTGGAAAGTTGGGTGAAAAATTTGTAATTAGATTTACGCTTTTTCATATATCGATCGCATCATTTGCGCCATGAGCGTTCTTATATTTTTATTTTTTACATGTAGTCCATTGGCCATAATGGAGAAGCTGAGCCATTCACCTTTCTTGCTTCTGATGTATCCACTGAATGTTTGAATCCGTTCCATACTACCAGATTTAACCCATATGTTGTATTGAGATTCAGTTCCTGTGCGTAAGCCACGTACAGTACTATTACTGCCTGGATGAGGTATTGTACTGAGTAATAATTTATGATCAATCTCATCATACATCTTATCAAGAAACTGACACATAAATTTACTACTAATAATATTTCTTGCAGATAAACCACTACCATCTTCCATGTGAAGTGGAGTAAGTTTTAATTCTAGATCTTGCATGTTTTTTTGTAAAACAATTAAACCGTTACCATCACTTTCTTGATTGTTTTTTTCAGAACCAATGGTTTTCATAAGTGATTCTGCGTATATATTTACACTATGATAGTTAGTGATCTTGGCAATTTTATCAAGTGATGGTGATTCGTAAGATTTGATGTCCTGCATTTTTATCTTCTTCGCTTTGTATTTTGATTTGTAGCCTCTTGATGAAATTTGATATTTTTTCAGTTGATCATATACATGATATGCAAAAAATGTAGGTGGATCTGGGATACTTCCCTTGATTCTATACAAACCTTGTCCATAAGGAATAGTACCGAAGATTTTCTTTTTGAAGTCATAAGGGCCTCCAAATACGTATGCATTATCAGGTGTATTACTACTATCTATAGTCACTTCATTATGTAGTTCTAGCTTAGGAATATATGGTTCGTAAGAATGTAAAATTGTTGATTGTCCGATACTAAGGTTACGTTTGAAGTAGATGTAATATTCGTTTTCATTGGCATTGATTCCCCAGGCTCCAGAGGCATAATAATTTCCTAGATCATTCCACTGCCATGAAGGACTGATAGGATAGCTTTCAAAAACGGATTCATCAGCGATAACTTCACCATCGATACAAGTAATACCATGATCACGTATAGATTTTCCAATATCCACGATCAATTTATTAAAAGATAATACTTCTCCTTTTAGTGAAGTTCTAGGTGATCCCAATGTGGGGTCGCCTGAACCTACAATGTAGATGTTGCCATTGAGTGTTCCATCAGGATCAATCTTTCCACTATAGCTTATCTTGGTTTTGAAAGTATATTCTGGGCCCAATATATCCAATGCACTCAGTGTAGTAATCAACTTAAGTGAAGATGCCGGGATTAATGAAATCTCAGGATTTATTGCAGCAACAATTTTATTGGTTTCCATATCCATGACACAGACACTCAATGATGCATGCTTATAGCTGTATTGTTCAAAATGATTATCCATAAGAGTTTGTAAATCTGATTGCGCAGAATTACTTGTGCTCACGACGAGCATATACAGGATTACAATAAATTTAGATGTCAATACTTTCATAATTATATCCAACGTGAAAAAGAGCATCGCCTTGATTCACGACAGATGCATTATTATGTCCAATGATATATCCATCACGTATAGCATGAACGTTTACCACCTTCATACCAAATGGGTCTTTGATTTGCCCTATAGGTTCACCTTTAGTAACCTTATGGCCTGACTGTTTTGACCAGACAAAGATGCCGCTGAAATTAGCTCTTATCCAACCAGTTTTTCTAAATAGCAAAGTCTTGTTACTACGCACCAGATTAGAAAAGTATAGCATACCTAAGAATTGGAGTACTTGTTTAGCTCCTTGCATTCCTTTTGATATTGAGAAACCATCTAACCTTACAGATTCTCCAGCTTCGTAGACTATGGTCGGTAGGCCCATGTCGGCTGCTACTTTACGTAGTGACTTTGGAATAAAGGATTTTTGTACCGTGTAGGGAGCTCCAAACGCCATTGCTAATTTTTCAGCAATAGGATCTTTTTTAGAATATCTGATTTGCGGGTAGTTGTATCTCGAACTTCCTCCAGTGTGGAAATCAAGTATGCAATCTACCAGAGGCAATAATTTTTTTGTAAGTGTTCTTGCCACTCTTGCAGCCAGTGATCCTGCCATAGTCCCAGGAAAGCTTCTGTTGATATCTTTGCCATCAGGCACCTCTCTACTAAAATTAATAAATCCAAATACATTAAGAAGTGGAACAGAGATCACTGTTCCACGATTTAGCTTTTCGAATACTTTTTCTTCGATCATATTTCGAGTGATCATAACACCATTGATTTCGTCACCATGAACGCCACCCATCATCAGTACAGTGGGACCAGGATTGACACTACGATATACATGAGCATATATATATAGTCTATTATCTGAAGGTAATCGGCCTGCACTTAATCGAACAGTCTCTTCCTGTCCAGGTAATATGATATTGTTGTCCAGAATAATCGGCTCGGCATATCTTTTTTCATCTACTTTGATCAATTCTGTCATTTATATATTTTCTTCACTGCATTTATTTTTTACTTCACGCCGAGACAAAGGTCCTGAACTTCCTGTCATAGTATGTTACATTACATTCTTTTCCACTAATTCTATGATTCTTCGAGCGATATCTACTCCAGTAGTTGTTTCTATACCTTCTAAGCCAGGAGATGCGTTCACTTCCAATATCAATGGTCCTCTTGAAGATCTGAGCATATCTACACCTGCTATTTTGAGACCCATAGCACTAGCGGCTTTCTTGGCTATCATTGCTTCGTGTTCTGAAAGAGTAATTACTTTAGAAGTACCTCCTCGATGTAGGTTTGACCTAAATTCCCCTGGTGCAGCCTTACGTTCCATTATACCCACTATCTCATCATCTACGATAAATACTCGTATATCTGCTCCATCGGCTTCCTCAATAAATTCCTGTAACATTACTTTTTGATTTCCTTTATAGAATGCTTCTAAGATAGATTGAGCTGTTTTTTTGTTCTCAGCCAGGATTACTCCGATACCATGTGTACCATTGATAAGCTTAATGATCAATGGAAATCCACCTAACTCTTCCATGAGATCTTCTGTAGCATAATAGCTATTAGATACTACTGTCTTAGGTACACCTATATTTTGTGCACTTAGTATTTGTAAGCAACTCAGCTTATCTCTAGCTCTAAGTAAAGGCTCTGAGCCCATAGTAGTATACACACCCATCGCTTCAAATTGTCTGATCACGGCAGCTCCATAAGTAGTAGCGCTGGTGCCTATCCTAGGTATGATTGCATCTAGATCATCTATATCTATTCCATTGTAAAATATAGTAGGCGCACCAGACTCAGTTACGATATCACATCGCATATGGTCTAATACCACCACTTCATGATTGGCTCGGCGAGCAGCTTTTATTATACTCTGCGTACTATAAAGGGTAGCATTTCTTGAAAGAATACCTATGTTCATGACTGGATAGAATATATATGATATACATAACTAACAAGAGTTACTTCTGCAATATATTTATATCTTCATTAATCACAAAGTATAAGCCGTATGAAGCCAATAATGAATGATAAGAAGATCGTCAATTCCTGGGCATTGTTTGATTGGGCTAATTCTGCTTATGCTTTAGTGATAAGTACAGCAATATTCCCTATTTATTTTACTGCGAATACACCTGAGATAGTTCATATTCTGGGATTAGAATTTACCAATAGTTCGCTGTATACATTTGCCGTTTCATTTTCTTATATTATTATAGCATTTATGTCACCCATACTATCAGGGATTGCAGATTATAGCGGTAGAAAAAAATATTTTCTCAAGATATTCACAATAGTAGGTTCACTGGCTTGTAGTGCGTTATGGTTTTTTGATGGAGTAGGCACTTATTGGATAGGTACGCTAGGGTTTATTGTTGCCACGATAGGTTTCGCAGGAGCGTTAGTTTTTTATAATGCATATCTACCGGAGATAGCCACGGAAGATCAGTATGATCTTGTAAGCGCTAAAGGATTTGCATATGGTTATGTAGGTAGTGTAATACTTTTAATAATAATCCTATTTATGATTAGCAAACATGATATGTTTGGGTTTCCTACAGAGAAAACACCAATTAGAATAGGGTTCTTACTTGTTGGTGTTTGGTGGCTGTTTTTTGGATTTATATCTTTTAAAGGTTTACCAAATGATTTAAACAAAGAAAAGCAAGACAACATTGTTCAGAAAGGATATCAAGAAATAAAAAATGTATTTGCAGAATTACAAGATAGACCTAATATAAAGCGTTTCTTGGCATCGTTTTTCTTCTGTAGCGCAGGAGTACAAACGGTAATATATGTAGCTTCAATTTTTGCGAAGGATGAACTAGCATTTGAATCCACTGAGCTTATTACAATTATATTATTGTTGCAATTGGTCGGTATCATTGGAGCATTTTTATTTGCTTATATTTCGAAGCAAACAACAAATAAGACTTCTTTGATTATCTCGATTGTGATTTGGATAATTATTTGTGTGGCAGCATTTTTTGTATCTACTAAGCCACAATTTTATATAATAGCAGCTACAGTTGGTTTGGTTATGGGAGGCATTCAGTCGATGTCTAGATCGACATACTCTAAATTACTAGACGAAGGAGAGGATGATACTACTTCTTATTTCAGTTTTTATGATGTGGTGTATAAATTGGCGGTTGTCCTTGGTACAGGGTCGTTTGCAATGGTAGACTACATCACTCGAGATATGAGATATTCTATACTAATATTAGCTTTGTATTTTGTTATTGGTCTAGTGTTATTATTGATAACTAAGATAGAGAGAAAGGAAGCTATTATGTAGATTCAGACCTTTGATCTAATTGTAGTTTTGTGAATTACTTTGACAATATAGGTACCGATGATTATCTACCGTTTGATATCCGTTGGAAAGATCTATAGTTTTTTTAGGAGGGTGTTTACTGCTCTACGAATAGTCCAAAAAGCATAGACTATTTGTAGGTTGGAAGCACCCATCAAAATAATTGGATTAGGGCAGTGATATAAAGTTAACTTAACCACTTTCCTAATATTCTAGCTAACTTTTCACTTCTCGATGTAAACGGTGGATGAAGTAAGCTAGTAGCACCAAATCTTTGTCTCATAACGGCTCTCTCATTAGTAAATTCTTGAAAACCATAGTAACCATGTGATTTGCCAATGCCACTATTATTCACTCCGCCAAAAGGAAGATGAGGATTGGCATAATGGATCATAAAGTCATTGATCACTGTGCCACCAGCGGTAGTGTTTTCTAGGAAAAAAGCTATTGATTTTTGGTCCTTACTTTGAATGTACAGCGCAAGAGGCTTGGGTTTATTATCAATTATATTTATGACTTCTTCCTTGGATGTATATCCGATAATGGGAAGTATTGGACCAAATATTTCTTCCTGCATTATTTTCATATCGTCAGTCACATTATCTAATACAGTCGGAGCAAAAAAGCGGCTAATAGCGTCATATTCTCCACCTGTGATTATAATAGCTCCTTTTTGAATAGCGTCCTCTAATAGTGATACACATCTGGAATGATGACGGTCACTGACGATATGTCCGTAGTCTTCATTTGCTTGTGATCCTACACCCTTAGGATCGAGTTGTGTTTTTACTTCTTTTTTCAGTTCAGCTACTAGTGAAGATTTCATTTTATTAGGAACTAGAACATAATCAGGAGCAATACATGTTTGACCATTGTTCAGGAATTTTCCCCAAGTGAGCTTCTTAGCTACTGATGCAATATTGGCGCTCTTATCAATTATACATGGGCTCTTACCTCCGAGTTCTAATGTGACTGATGAGAGACGCTCTGCCGCCGCTTTCATGATGATCTTGCCGACCATCGTACTGCCCGTAAAGTAGATGTGATCCCATGGTAGATCAAGTAGTATTTTTGTTTCTTCTACAGCCCCTTGGACTACCGTTATTTCCTTAGGGTCAAAGATTTGAGCAATCATAGTAGCCATATAGGCTGATGTTGCGGTTGAGTATTCTGAAGGTTTTATCACTGCAGTGTTTCCAGCAGCGATGGCATAACATAGAGGTACTATTCCCAATTGGAGTGGATAGTTCCATGGAGCGATAATCAAGGTACTTCCTTTTGGTTCTTTGATGATATAGCTACTTGCACCAAGCAATGAAATAGAGGTGGCTACTCTTTCATTTTTCATCCACTCTTTGAGATTACGTTTGATGTATTTTGCTACATTGTTGATTACACCGATCTCTGATAATAATACTTCGACTGTATGTCTGCCAAGATCGATTTTCATAGCTTCCATTAATCGCTGCTCATTATTCCTATCTTGAAGATAGGATACTATAGAATTTAATTTCTTAATACGATCTTTATAGGTAGTACGCTTGAGTTTAACTGCAGTATCTTTATGTGATAGAATAATGTTTTGAATTTCCTCAAAATTTATTGTTTTAGGCATACTTTTTAATATTTCAATAATGTGATTTGTTGAGTTTGATTCCGACCATTGTTTCAGTATCCTTTAACTAGATATAAATTGTTTGTGTATTTATTGAGTTAGTTTTTGTCATTTGTGGAATAACTAAAATACCGAATATTGAGGGTTCATACCCCATTATCCATCTACTAGAATTTGATTCCAAATTGCAGTTAAATGCCACATATCCAACCTGACTATAACAAGATAAAGATAGTAAGCATATTGTGCATATTGAGATTAAAAGTCGCTTGGAATATTATTTTTTGATTTAAGTTCTATTCCAACAGTCTGGAAGTAAAGTATGGCAAATATTATCGAAACTACTAGATGTAATCCAGTAGCCCCTATGTGCGGAATTATATCAGTATTGTACATTGAGTAAAATGTAAATGTCATGAGAACATGATAAAGCGTAAAAATTAATGCAATCATCTTACTACCGCGAATATTGAGAAGCTCGTGTCTATAAAGCTGATAACTGACCACGCCCATGGTAAATGCTGCGATTCCTAGTGCTTTACTGATATTGAGTACCATATTATCAGTGTTAGGGATATCAAGCAAAAGGGCCGGATTGATCATTACTACGACGCCTCCAATAATTTCTATTATTGCATTGATGAGAAATATGTTTTTTAGTGCTTTCATATGCTATTTGAAGTATTTGATCCTTGAATACTGTTGATATTCATTCAAATCTATACCTTTAGTTTATTATTAGAAAGTATTTAAGTCCTTTTAGTATGAATGATGCGAAGAGAAGCGCTAAAGAAAACTTGATTGTGGATGCAGCTGAGAGGGTATTTTCGGTAGTTGGCTTTAAGAATGCGAAAATGGAGAATATTGCTACCGAGGCTGGTATTACAAAGGTGACTCTGTATAGTTATTTTCAATCGAAAGAAAATCTATATTTAGCTCTCACCTATAGAGGGCTTCAACTACTCAATGATAAGTACTATCAGACTATAGACCAATATAAGAGCAGCAAAGGTATTGATTGTGTAGTCGCACTAATAGAAACATTTATGGATTTCTGTAGTGATAATTATTTGTATTCTGAGGCTTTACTAGATTACTTCGCTTTGGTAAGATCTACCTCTGCAGGTAAGAACACTGCTAAGCTCACAGAAGCTACTAAAGAGAGTATCTATTATACTAAGCTTCTTGATATACAAAATCTTCCCTTTAAACTTACTGTAAAGGAAATACAACGTGGACAACAAGATGGAAGTATCATCAGTAAAATAGACCCAATGGTACAGACCCTCCATGGATGGGCTACTGTGATCGGATATGCTAAAGTTATAATGGCATCTGGCGATCATGCTACACCAATATTCAATGTAAATTTGGATGATGTCAAGAAACTCAATCTTGGAGTTGCAAGGGCATTATTAGGTAGTGCTCAGTTGCATACTCAGATGGAAATTGTATAGCTGTATTGGTTTTAGAAAGATAGAACACATTTCTGTTTTAAGGGATATATGTTTTACCTTTTGTTCTCACTCTAGTTTATCACTTTAAAATCTTGTTTTCTAGTATTAATTTTAAGTTGCTCCATGATGAGTCTAGCTTTTAGAGCTCAGACATCTAGCCGATTTAAAGAGTTAACTTTGAGAGCCAGTTTTTTTATTTTCTTAGAGGAATAGCAAAAAAGAACCCCAGATAGCATATCTGAGGTCCCAATGTCAAGTGTTTCTTCCCTTAAATTTATCGAGGGTTCGATATTTACTGTTTTTCAAGGATGGGTCCACTTGCTTCTACGTGCGTTAGTGATAAAATGTTTAAGCCCTCAACAGTTTATCTTGCATGTATTTATTCTGTATAGTATCTTGATCTTTAGTTTTTATTTATCATATTTCTAGTAAAGAAGTGACCTATTAATACTAATAAAATATTATTTTTCTCTTCTATTTTAAATATATAGTTTTTATTCAAATACCCCAAATTTATATACATTATTTATTATAATTACAAATACTTGTTTGGTAAGTAAGTCTAAAGGTTTGATATTAATAGGTAGTTTATAACGATTGTTAAGTTTATATTTCGCTATTATTTTAGGTAGAGACAATGGAGGATTTCAGTTACAA